>Ga0335395_10000037_pt1 | contig 105769 bp, 97 predicted proteins | sample MAT02_FD_205744 | JGI IMG/M metagenome (GOLD analysis project Ga0335395, IMG submission 205744) | Freshwater microbial communities from Lake Fryxell liftoff mats and glacier meltwater in Antarctica - MAT-02 (spades assembly) (version 2) ...
AGCAGATCAAAACCGAAGATCGCGTCAGCCCAAATGGAAGACCGCCTTGTTCGGTTGCTTTCCCGTTCGCCCAGGGACCTTGATCTCCAGCGAAGCAAGCAGATCAGTCGCCAGCTCGCGCAACACGTCGCCTGTAATCGGAACGCCGAATTCTTCGATCCGAACCCTCGCTTTGTAGTAGGTATGTAGGCCTTGCTCGAAGTACGCGCGGTTCTCTTCCGGCACCTCTGATCGCAGATAGATCGCATCGCGATCGATCGCGTCGCACGTAGACAGGCCTCGCTCCCTTACCACTCGCGCAAGGTCCTCCATCGGTTCGCCCTCGGCGATCCGCTCCGAATCGAGTTGCTCTACATCCTCCTCGCCACCTGTTCGATAGCGTTCAGCAATGATATCGACGAAAAAGGTCCGAGCAAGAACATCCTCAACGGCGCCGTCCTCAACGCGCCCCGTCGATAAAATCGGCGTGCTTTCAGTGTTCGTCATTTCACATCCTTAGCAGAAGAACAGCCGGGCCAGTGACCCGGCTGTTGGGAATCACTCAAACCCGCTGCGAAAAACCGCCCAGGGTGCGATTGCGTCCTCATAGACGGCCGAGTCATCTTCGGGGTTGACCAGGAGCGCCGGGGCGACAGCACGCGCGGCTGCCTCGACACGCACGAATGCGCTCGACCCAACATTCCCTCGTGCCTCAAGCACCCAAAACCCGCCCGGAGAAATTGAGAGCCGGGCCGTGCGTGTGCCGTCGATACGATCGATGGCGCACGCACCTGAGAGTGCGGCGGTCACGCAACGGAATTCCACATCCTGCAGCTCGATCAGACCGCGCAGCTCAACGATGGCTCCAGACTCCACCGTTCCCACATTGGCAACGGTCACCTCATAGGCGCGCACCGTCGGGGTCGCCAGCGTGCGCTCAATCGAAACCTGAAGATCAATGTCGTCCTGCTGCGCACCAACTATGCGCACGGTTTGAGGAGCGGACGTATCAATGCCGATGAACTGGGTCCCACCATCGTCTCGAGCGACCAGGCTGACATCGACGGCGCCAAGCGTCTCGTTTGCCGGGTACTGGACAATGAGCGTCGTGAGGACTCCGCCATCGTCTGGCTCAAGCCGCGCTTGAAAACCAGGCGGAACTGGACCGTCGACGGGCGTTATCGTGATGTCGAAGGCAACTTGCTGGCCCTGCTCATTGAGCGGGCCCGCGCGCAGGTTGGTAACCGCACCGGACATGCTAAACAGCGCGCCTGGCGGAACTCGCACGGACGTAACAACGAGGTCAAAGCTCGGGGCGTCATTGATGGAGAAGACGGTCACCGCCATGACCGCAGACGCGGAGAGACCGCCCGCATCTGTGACGGTAACCTGCACGCGTGCCGTACCGAACTGATCCGCAACTGGCACGATTCTAAGCGCCCTGTTTTCTCCTGCACCCGACAACCCCGAGGCAAGCGAAACATCGGTGATCAACTCCTGATTATCGCTGGTTGCAGTCACGATCAAGGGATCTGAACCTGCTTCGATATCGAGAACGCGGACGTTTGCCGTGAGAGTGCCGTCCTCGAACAAAAACGCGCCAACAGGCGCCCCGATATAGGGGGGAGCGTTCGGGCGGACGACGACTACAGTGTACGAGCGCGTCGCACCCGACTCTGCAGTGACGACAACGGGGATGGTGCCGCCATCGGACACCTGAAAAAACATTGAGCGTCCGTCTTGATCCACCGGCGCGCCCGCCACGGTGACGCTTGCAAAAGGATCAACTGTCGTTGCCTGCGCCTGCACCTGACCCACACCGGCAGGCAGCTGCAGCGTGTAGGACTGCGTCCCTGTTACGAACACCGGATTCAGCACGCCTATGTCGAACGTAAGCGCCTGTAGCCCGTTGTCTGACGATTGCTCGCCAAGGACCAACAACCGGTAATCGCGTACGGCACCGGATTCCGACTGCACCGCGAAAACGAAACCCTGAGCCCCGGGCCGCACCGTGTGCGCAGGCGTGGAGCTGTCGAAAGCGAGCGGGCCGGAGAGCTCTCCGAACCCCGTCAGTGTTGATGCCGGATCTGCCGCGGTAAGCACGAAACTCAAGGCGCTGCCGACACGAGCAACCAAGGTGTAGTCCTGGATGTTTGGACTGAAGCTCGGCGAGAGCACCGAGGCACTCGGCACCAGATCCAGAAGCCTGTTGCCGGGGGACGGATCGCGGAAGAATCGCACCGTGTACTCGAAGGCAATCTCGCCGTCCGCGCTGGTCACCACAAGCGGAATCGACAACGGATTCCCCGCCGGCCGCGGGACGCTCAAATCAACGGTCACGGGCCACGACTGGAACAGCGATTGCCCGCCGAAGGAGAGCGTCGCCGCCGGTGCCGTACTTGCGACAGTCAGCGTCACCGACCGTTGAAATGGCGTGGCCACGAAGTCAAACACTGTCTGCTCAGGCGTCGAAGGATAGTTCGCGCAACAGCTCTGCGCAGAGCTCGCAACGCTGACGAGCGCAAGCCGCGGATCCTGCGTTCGCCGCGCGACCAATCGGTAGAACGACGTGCTCGTCGTGTCCTCAGAGACAACGCGAAACAAGATGACCGTGTCCCCAACCTTGAGCGGGACTACAAGAGGGGCGCCGGTGTTGATCGGCTGCTCGGCGCCGACATCAACGCTGGCGAATAGCTGCGCATCAACATCCACCGCTTGCAGCGAAATTGCCAGCGACGAGACGGAAAAATCGTACGTGGCCAAATAGTCCGAAGTCCCCGGGTCGAAATCAAAACCGCCGCTAGGTGCTGTGGTGATGTCAGCCAGCAGAGACGAGGCGCCCTTGAGTCGAGTGACATCGATCGTGTACGGCGAACTTGAAAGCCCGTCGGCCGAAGTGCTTACGATCTCGACCCGATTGACCAGGGGGAAGACTGATGGCAGAGCGATCGGGGTCGCGGTTTCTCCGGAGACCGCGACCTGGCCCTGAACGCTGATCGTTCCGGCGGGATCTGCATGCGTCGGCGTAAACGCGATCGCACTGACCGACTTCGGCACCGTCGCGGAATAGGCGCGCACGTTCGGGTCGAAGCTCGGGCTTAGCGCCCCTGCGCTGACCTCGAGCGCAGCCAGGTTCGACCCTGCGCTTGGCGGGCGCACCACCGCGATTCGGTACGTCGACGTCGTCAGTCCATCCCCTGCGGTAACGGCAACGATCAGATCAAACGGGATCGTCGGGGTGAGGACGTCGAACTCAACTGAAATTGGGTTCTGGGGTTGCAGCATGCCATTGACCGTCATGGTCTGTGCTGGCGAGCCGGCGATTGCCGAGCCAAGCAAGCGCACGGTATCCGCAGGTACGACACCTGAATACTCAAAAACATCCGGCGAAAAGTTCGGTTGCAGAGCGATGAGCGTATCCAAGCTCTGTGCATCCCCATGGAAAACGACAAAATCTGCGAGCCGCGATTCCGTCTCCTGGGCCGTCGCATCATGGCCGAGGAGGAACACCGAAAAGAGAAGAGCAACAGCTAGATACGAAGGCAGACGAAGAGGCATTTCACAGTTCCTTGGAGGGTTTATTCGCACACAGCACCATCGGCGTAATTCTAGCAACTCGGAGACGGCAAGCGCGCTGGTAATGTTGCGTGATCGAACGCAGCAGAGGCGCCCATCAGAGCCTCGCAGAGCGATGTGACGCGGCGCTCACTGCGGGTGTTCGCAATCGCCATGGCGACGGCTTTAGGATCGCCCACCACCACGCAGAACTGCGAAGCGCGCGTCACCCCTGTGTAGAGAATCGCGCGTTGAAGCAACGCGTAGTGCTGGGTGCAAACAGGGATCACAACGGCTGGGAACTGGCTGCCCTGACTTTTGTGGATGCTCATCGCATACGCCAGGTCCAGCTGATCAAGTTCGGCAAGCGGGTACTCCACCTGCTTGCCATCGATATCTACCCTTAGGGTGCTCGCTTCCCGGTCAATCGCTCGCACTACGCCGCTTTCGCCGTTCATGACCTGCAGGTCATAATTGTTCATCGTCTGCACCACACGATCGCCGACAGCGAAATGCCCGAAAGGCCTTTTTACGCTGTCGGACGGGGACGGATTCAGCGCATTTTGAAGCAGCGTGTTGAGGTTGTTGACGCCCGTTTCGCCCTTCCGCATGGGCGACAGGACTTGAACGTCCACAGCGTTGATCTTGAGATTGTCAGGGATGCGCGTTCGCACGATCTCGATTACCCGAGCTACGATGTCGGCGGGATCGGTGCTGGCCACGAACACGAAGTCGCGCTTCCCCTGTGTTGCTTGCTCCAGTGTTTCGCCTGCGTTAATCCGATGCGCATTGCGCACGATGGAGCTCTCGGCTGCCTGCCGAAAAACTTGAGTAAGCCGAGTGACCGGCACGCATCCGCTCTCGATCAGGTCTGCTAGTACCCGACCTGCGCCCACGCTTGGGAGCTGGTCCACGTCTCCCACGAAGAGGAGGCTTGCCCCCGGCCTGAGGCAGCGGAGGGTGCGGTCCAACAGCGAGACGTCAACCATCGAAGCCTCGTCGATGATCAGCACGTCGGCCTCGATGCTGCGATCCCCCTCTGCTTTCGTGCCCTGCCCTACAAGACGAGCCAGCGTCGCCGCGCTGCTGCCAGTGCTCTGCTGCATGCGTTTCGCTGCTTTCCCCGTTGGCGCGCCGAGGACAACCGATCGGCCCTCAGCTTTGAGTGCGGCCAGGATGACCCTGAGCGTTGACGTTTTGCCTGTGCCGGGCCCGCCGGTAAGCACACCCACGGGCATCAAGAGTGCCATCTCGACGGCGGACTGCTGCTCAGGCGCCAAATGCACCTGACACGCCCTGGCAGCGGCTGCCGCACGCTTCGGCGCATGCTCTCGCGACGAGGTAGCCAACGGTTCGCACAGCATCGACTTCAGCCGCGTGGCGATGGCAATTTCGCAGTCAAAGAGATCTCGATCGAAAACAAGAGGCGGCGAGCCCATCCTGATCGCGGGGACAAACGTGCTGCCCGGGCTGGAAAGCCGATCGAGCCCGGGCAGCACGGCCATCTCGCTGAGCTGAAGCAAAGCGCGGGCGCTTGCCACCAGGCCAGCGCGCTCTATACCAGTGCTGCCGCGCAGGGTGACTTCGCGCATCGCATGCAGCAGGCCTGCCTCCACTCGTGAGGGATCATCAATAGGGATCCCAGCGGACCGCCCAATCGAGTCCGCCTGCCGAAAACCGATCCCACGGATCTCTCGCGCCAGCCTGTAGGGATCAGTGCGAATCACCAGCATGGCCTCGGCACCATAGTGTTTGTAGATGCGCAGCGCGGTACCAGGCCCTACATCGTGACCTGCCAGCGCCGCCAGAATTCGAGCTGCGGCGCGGTGCTCGCCCCAACTTTCTGTGACCTTGGCAACTGTCTTTTCACCCAGTCCGGATATCTCAGCGAGACGTTCTGGAGAGGAATCAAGAATCTCGAAAGTCTGCGTGCCAAATGCGGAGACGACGCGGGCGGCTTGTTTGGGGCCTAGACCTTTGATCAGCCCGGACGCCAGGAACCGTTCGATGTCAGCACGCGTTTCGGGAAGGATTGGAACGATCGCGCTGGCCTCAAACTGACGGCCATACTTGGGATGCTGGGTCCAGCGCCCTTCAATCGAAATCTTCTCTTGGACGCCGGCGGTCGTGTGACCTTTGACGCTTACGATGCCCGCCGAGGATTCGACCTTGAGGATCGAAAATCCGTCCACATCGTTCCGATACCGAACTTCGAGAATTCGCGCCGTGAGTTTCGCGCTGTCTGCGGACATCCGTGTCCCCTTGGTGGCGTTGTGAGCTGCTGTTACATCGTGGGGCCGGAACGCGAGATCCCGAATCGCTTGGAAAGACCATCGATCATGTCGAGCCCTGCCGGTGTCACTCCCGAACGCGGCTTCGTGCGCAGCAGTTCATACCCGGGTGATGCCTTGGACGAGGGTGCACTCCTGTGCTCAATGACCTGCTCACGGGACGGCAGCGAGCGAAGCTGAACCTCAACGCTATTCTCAAGAACATTCGATGTTCTTAGCCAATGCGCCGCTAGGGTGTAGGCCCTTTTGAGCGCGAACTCATCGGTGACGTCAAGGGTTGCGAAGTGGGCGCCCTCCGAGACGGCCCGCCCTTCCGGAACCTCGAGCGCGGCGGTCCGCATCAGTCGGCCGAAACGGCTATCAAGAAAATTGAGGTTCCGCCTGAGATACTGAGCGATTGCCAGTTCTTGGCTGGGGATGCTCCGCGCAAGATCGATGATGTCGAATGCCGTCGGGATGAACCATGCGCTACGGTCGCCAGAGAATCTGTGCGCGGGTAAGGACGCGATGGCATGTGCAACCTCCTCGCTGCCCAGGTCGCGCATTGCGGCGATAAAATTCGCCGCTGCCGGCTGCGCCTGAGTGCCCCACGGCTCCGGCCCCATCACTCGCTCCCATCGCTCAAAACGGGTCCGGAGCAGGATCCAGAGGCCGGCGACAAGCGGCGATCGCGGGTCCATCGTCTAGTCCTCAATCTCTGAGAGCGCGTCCGTTCCGCAGGTATCGCGAGGGCAGTATGCGTCTGCATCAATGCCGGCACTCATCAATCCCTCGCGAGCCAGCGCCAAAAACGTCGCGGAATCGTTCTGACCCGGTCGCTTTGTTAAAACCCCGCCTCGGTGCGGGTTCGCGCGAGTTGATTGAGCCTGCCCTCGATCCGCCGGACCGCTACCCACCAGTTCCGCTCGATTCAGGCGTACGGTCAGCGCCGCATCTAAATACCCGCGTTCGGTCATCATCTGCAGCAGCTGCCGTGAGCAGATCCCCTCGCTCACAGCCTCGGTGAGTGTGCGCGAAAGAGCATGGCACTCCTCCTGCTTTAGATTTCTGAGAGTCCCGCGGTGCATCAGGAAAGCGCGCCAAGTGTCCGTGTCCAGATTTTCCGGCGCTGCTACTCGCTGCATCATGTTCGCGACGTTTTCAGCCTGCCGAGTCGGCGGTGAGCGCCGTTGCCTAGGTTGTGGTTTCTCCCCGAGCACTTGCTCACGAGATGCGCCGACGCCTTGAATTTCAAGCTGCTCGGGCTGATTGGAGACGGCGTCCACGTCGTCTTCGAGAGTTCTGCCCGTCAGTTGCGCGTATTCCGGGACCTTCGCGTGCGCATGCTGAAGCGCTTCTTCGGGACTCAGCCCGTTTTTTCTAGCGAGACCCAAGAGCTTGTTGAAGCGCCCTGCGATGCTAGCACGCTGCCCTTCCACGACCCACGGCTGATGCTCAATCCAGTCGTGGAGACGGTACGCATCGTCGACAACGTCAAGCAGATGGCAGTCGAGCAAACTTTGCACAAAGAGCCCTTCATGCTCGAACCTGCAGTCGCGGCCGCGCCAGCCTGCCTCCCATTCGATATCCTCGATTGACAGGCGCAGTTCACCGGTGCGGTGGGATTGCCCTGCGCGGGTCCACAGTTGGACGAGGCAGCGGAAACCTCGGTCGCCGAGGTACGTGCTTGGCGCTTTCGCGTCCAAGGTCCCCATGAGTTTCTCGATCTTGCGGTGGTTCAGCACGCCGATCGCAAGGCGAATGTCTTGAACGCGCGCAGCCTCACCGCGTTTCGCGCTCGTCGCTTTGGATCTAGCTGAATCAGCGACTGAGGCGCGTGCGGGTGCCGCGTCAATTTGTACTCGCTCGAGAGTTGTCACAGGACACCTCCTGGGCACTGAGCGCTAGCCGCGCGTCGGATCTCAGCGATGACGGAAGCGAGTCCAGATTCGTCCACGACCTGCTGGGGCAGCGCGCCCGCGAGCCGGAACGCGTGCGCTCCCACCGGGGCTAGATAGCCGTGTTCAGACAGGATTTGAATAAGTTTGCCGGGCTCGTCGGTCCACCGCGCCAGCGTTTCGATTTCCCACGCATCGAAAACAAATCGGGAGAGATCGCACGCTGACTGCCAGAGATGCAGCAACGCCCTCATCTTGCCGGGCACTTCTCCATGCTCCGCTAGCCGCACGCACTCCGGCGCTTCGATTGCATCGCCGAAACTCAGTCCCGGTGACGTGTCATCGAGCACCAAAAAAAGAGCCTGGAGTGGTATTGATTTCTGACACATCGGTAGTATCATTGGGCTCACATCGTGTTGTACCGAACCCCGGAGCCCTGGCAGGCCCCCCGGGGTTTTTTATTGCCCGCTCTGCGGGCGGTTTCGAGGGGGGTGAATATCCTCGGCAAGCGTGACGTTTCAAACCGGCCATCGAGCTTCTGATTGTTTCGCGCAGAGGGTGTCTGTTTTTCAAACTAGCACCCGCCTCCACGGTTGGCAAATTCGGGTGGACGGTCCGCTCGGCTGCGGATGTCTTCGCCAGCACAGGACGCTGCTGACGCGCTCGCGCCCGGCTGCAGAGCGCCGACGGTTCGTTGAGTGTGCCGGGCGCCCTCGGGAGCGCCGCGGTGCGCGGAATGCAGCGCAGACAGGCTGAGGGCAAAAGCACCGGGACCTACCGAGGTTTTTGTTGCGTCCATGACGCAGATTCCCTTGCGTTTCCACCGCGTTCGCGGGTAGAATTCATGGAAATCGACCGCACCGACTCGCGCAACGCGACCGGCAGGGGCAAATTCCGTCGTTGGTTTTAGTTCAATGCCCCGTAGTCGATTCATCGAGCCCCAGGCGGTCAGGCCTGGGGCTCTCTACTTTGGGGCGCGCTCAAGTTAGCAGCCCCTTCGTGCTGAGACAAGCCCCTCACGTTCTGCACTGCACAACAGGCCACAGCTCCGCCGCTCTGCTGTGCGGCTTGGCGCTGCACATGGGCTGCGTCTGCGTGCCGGGCAGGCAGGCTCCGCGTGTGCGTTCGTAGACCTTCGATCTTCGTCCTTTGCGCTTCCAAGTCCCCCTCCGCTGGGGTTTCACGCCTGGAGCAGTGCTGTCCTTTTCCCTTCTCCGGAGGAGAAGAATAGGAGAAGGAGAAGGAGAAGGGGCAAGGCCCCTTGCTTTCTCTCAAGCTGTTGATTTAACTGAGCTTTGTGCGCACACAAAACACCATACGATATTTCTTAAAACGTATGGTGGTGCGTGCTTTGGGAGCATTCCTGCTTGACGCGCGTGCGCAGATGATTGATTCCACGTTTCTTTGTAGTAGAAGCGCTGATCAGATTGCGTGCATTGAGCGCGACGGCCTTGCGTGAGGCGTCAGGTTTTTGAAGAAGCCCCCTTCGATGCTTGAATAATCAGCTTTAGATAATACTTTCAGTGCCTTGCCACGCCCATACGTTTTGCGAAGACAGCGTATGGGCGTGGCTGCTAGCCAGCGTTGATCATGTCGTCGAACCGGCTTGTGTCGACGTCAAGCAGCGCTTCTTGCACGGACTCGTGGGTCAGGTCTTCAAGGGCAAGCACATCGAGGCCCTGCGTCGGCGTGTCCCCCGCTGCTATCGAGCGGGCCACGTGCAGCGCGGTGCCGAGCGGCCCCAAGGGTAGGCAGCCTTCGCTGTGTCCAAGCGAGTGGGCATCATCGAGTTCCAGAGCAAATGTCAGGTTGTTGGGAAAACCCCAGGTGCGCAGGAGCGATGCTGTAACCGCGAGGCTTGAGCAGCCGATGGTCTTGTGTTCGGCGGCGAGCTGGAGCGCCCTGCCCTCGTGTTCGGCTGCGATTGCAGACATTTCCTCGGGTGCCGCCATGCTCAGGACAAGGTAGCCGATGTCGTGGACGATCCCGAGCAGATAGGCTGACTCGTCCGGAGCGTCGATCCAGCCGGCTAGTGTTTTCGCGTAGACGGCCGTCCGAAGCGATCTGCGCCAGAACTTCGCCAGGTTTTGACCAGGCACCTGCATTTGTGCGGTGAGCACGCTCGTGAGGACGATTGAACGGACCTGAGCAAAGCCTAGATAGCGCAATGCTTTGTCGAGGGTGTCCAGTGGTTGCGGGGGCGCGTAGAACGCGCTGTTCGCGGCCCTGATGACGCGGCCTGCAAGCACAGGGTCAATCGTGATGTCCTTCGCCAGCGTGTCGGTCCGGACATCCGGGTCGTCCAGGCTTTCGATCAAGTGCTGGGCAACAGCAGGCAGCACCGGTAGCCGGTCCAGCTGGGCTTCGACGATGGCTCTAGCGGGGCGCATCGGCGCCTCCGCTGACGTCGGCTTCGCTCAGGATTCGCATCGCGAGCTCGGTGATTTGGTCTTTGGATTCCCTCGACAGGCTGGCCGAAATGATGTGGACACCCGAGGCCTTCGGCGTCGGCTCGTAGTCGATCAACCAGGCGCTCCCAGACAGGGCTGTGTCGCAGTCGAGCCGTTCTTCCAGTCGCCGGCGCGCGAAGGTGTTGCCCCAATGGGGTGTGCGGATGTAAACGATTGTGCCGAAGATCATTATGAGCCCTCCTTTGGGCAACCCATTTTTTCCAGGACGCCTTCGAGCTCGTCGTTGGAGGAGAACGTGATTCGCAGCTCGCCAACGCCTTTCGGCTTCTGTTGGATCTGGATTCGGGCGTTGAGAAAAGCGCTCAGGCGGGACTCCAACGCTTGGATGTCTGGACTGGCTCTTGCCGCGGGGGGGCGTCGTTGGCTGTGTCCGTTTTTTTGGTCAGCCTGCAGCTTCTCCATCTGCCGCACGCTCAAATTACCGGCCTCGATCTGCTGGATAAGGTCCCGGATTGAAGAGATTGGAAACTCTTTCAGCAGGAATCCGTGCCCTGGCTGTATGCGGCCTTCGCGCAGGGCTTGTTGGGCTGCAGCAGGCAGGTCGCGCAGCCCCAGCAGTTTGCTGACTGTCGCTTTGGATTTGCCGCCCAGAAGCGCCCCGAGGCTCTCTTGGGATCGGCCCAGGGCGTGCAGATCTGCCAGATGGTCTGCCAGCTCTATGGGATTCAGGTCTGCGCGTTGCACGTTTTCGATCAGCGCGGCTTCCGCGATGTTGACGGGATCTGTGTCAACACGTTCGCAGGCTGGAATTACGCGTTTGCTCGCCAGCTGGCTGGCTCTCCATCGCCGTTCGCCGCTGATGAGTATCCATTTCGGCGCACCTGCGGGGTCACGCTCTTTCCTGCGGCGCAGCGTGACGGGCTGAATGACCCCGTGCGATCGGATGGTTGCCGCGAGGTCTTCTAGCGCCTCCCGGTCGAAGTGCTTGCGCGGCTGATGCGGGTCTGGGCCTATCTCGTCGAGAGGGATGTCTCCTAGCGCCCTTAGTGCTGATGCCTCGACCTCGGGTTCGAGATCGATCGCGGGTGCGGTGACGAGTCGGCTCAGGGGCGAAATCGCGCTGCTGGATTTTGGTGCCTGGCTTCCTTGCGTCATGGCTCCGCTCTCGTCGTCCGTTGACGGTCTGCGGGTGTCGTTGGCAGTTGCCATTTAGGGTGCCGTGCCTGCTTTTTGCGGTGGCGCGCATCGTCGCGTGGCCGGAGTGTCGCATCGGCCCCTCGAGTAAAGCAAGTGCGCACTTACACATCAAGCCGAATACATGGTAGCGTCCGCCGGAATACCGAGCCAGTTTCCACGTGGAAACTTGCACAAACGCCTCCGCGGCTCGCCACGCCACGCCCCTCGTTGGGCGCGGGTGCCGGGTGTAGGCGAGGCACTTGGCGCCAGGAGGGCGCGCGTGGCCATCTATCACCTGCACATACAGACACTAAGCCGTGGCGCGGGCCGTTCCGCCACCGCTGCGGCTGCCTATCGCTCGGGCGAGAGGATCGTGGATGTGCGCACCGGTGAGATCCATGACTACACACGCAAGCGAGGTGTAGACCATCGCGAGATTCTCGCCCCCGATGGGGCTCCTGCATGGATGCTTGATCGAGCATCGCTCTGGAATGCGGTTGAACTCAGCGAGATCAGATCCGATGCGCGTGTGGCGCGCGAGATGGATGTTGCCTTGCCGCGGGAGTTGTTGCGAGACGAGATGCTGGGCCTGGGAGTTGCGTGGGTTCGGGCTGCGGCCACCAGCTTAGGCATGGTGGGGGACGTCTGTTTCCACGACCTGGATAGCCAGAATCCGCATTTCCACGTTCTTTTAACGACCCGCCGAGTGCATCCCGGTGGTTTCGGCAGCAAGGTTCGCAGCTGGGATGGTTGGGGCGAGCGATCGGCCCCCTTGGGTTCACTTGTTAGTCGTTGGCGCGAGTCTTGGGCCTTGGCGGTTAACCGGGTGCTGGCGTCCTCTGGACGATCGGAGCGCGTCGATCACCGGACGCTCGCTGATCAAGGTGTTGATCGCCCGCCGACGGTGCATCTGGGTCGGTGGCACTCGATCAACAGATCTTCGCGGACTCCCGCGCCGATTCCGCATCACGTGCCGCGTGCGATTCCATGGCAGGGCACTGCTCTTGTAGCTCGTGACCGCAGGTCGCGGATCAATGCTGCGATACGCGAGCTTGTTGCGCGCAAGGGGGGCATGGGCGAGGCGCCCGCGGTGCTCGCTGCTGTTATTTCGCGGCATCTGAGGCGGCGGCTTGAGGTGGTCGAGACGGCAGAGGGTATTGCCACGTTGAGACATCGGGCAGCTTTCGAGCCGCCCGATGTCGAGTTGTGGATTGCGAGTTCGAGAAAGCTCAAGCGGCTCAAGGCCGCAGCCGATTCTGAGAGAGCTTCTGATGCGGTGCGCAGGCAGTCGACCGAGGCGCTTAGGCTGTTTGCAGCTGATGAGTTTGCTCGCGCTGGTCGAGTAGACGGACGCGCAGCTGGCGAAGGCCCCGCGCAGTCAGGTTTGGCTGCGTGGCTTGAGCGCGTGCGCTCTCGCCTCGAACGCTGGGTCTCGCTCAGGATGGCGCAGGCTGCTGAGGCCCGGCGGCTGCTTGATCGGTGCCTCGAGTGGGGTGTTGCGCTTAAACGCGCAGAGGCTATGATGCAGCCGATAAAGCGTGCGGGGCCATAAAAGCAAGGTAATCAGATATTTGCGAGATAAAAAAGACCTGGTAAACAATCAAACGCAACCTGAAGAGATACGAAAAAAGACCCAGGAAGCGCATAAATAAGAGAAAGCGGGGACAAAAAGAGTTCTCAAGATGCGTTTTTGGCGTTCGCATCGGGGCTGCTACATGTAAAGTGACACCAGGCAGGCCCTCGCGCAGCGAGCGCCGTCCTCCCGTAGCGCATGGCCTTGAGGTTGCCGTGCAACTAGTTGTGCGGATCGCGTGGTCAATGCGCCAATTTTCGCTTGTTTTCCATCGGGCGGACGGTCGCGGCGCAGCGCCCGCTGCGCAAAATCGTCGCGAGCCACGGAGGGGGAGCGATACGGCGTTAGGATCATAATAGATATAGAACAAAGGGTTACGGGATCAAAAAGACCCGATGGATATCGTAATAGGGACTGCTCGGGGGCGAAAAGACGCGTTCATAGGGCTACAAAACAGCGCTAGGAGACCTCAATCGATGTGGCCTGGCGCGCGAGCGGCGCCGGGCGGGGGCGAAAACAACGGATCGCTGGGCTATTGCAGCCGCCTGCGCATTGTCGTAATCTGCACGCGCTACGCGAAATAACGTCGATTAATCACCAAATTTGACAAACTTGAGGTAGGCATGAAGCGGATGCGAGTTGTCTTTGCAGCGTGTGCGCTGGGGTTGCTGTCAGCGTGCGCTGCGCAGCCGCGTGTTGAGCCGGCGAGCCTGCCGGATCCACTGACAGCGGAAATCGAAGCTCACGCTGAGCATGTGCGGGTGGCGTGGTCTGGCCTTCTAGCGCAGTCGGCGGTCAACCGTGGCGGGCCCAGCGTCCAAGTCCCGCCGGCGACCTTTCCTTTGGAGCGGATGCCTGCAGATCTTCAGGTCGCGGTCGAGATCGACTGGCACGGAGAGCTCGAGCCAGCTCTTGATGCCCTTGCCGTTTTCGTCGGCTGGGAGTTTCTCGTCGTCGGTGTTCGGCCGCCGCAGCCCATCATTGTGCTGCTGTCAAGCGCAGGTGACTCCGCGGGGCACCTGCTGCGCAGTCTCGGTCAGCAAGCTGGCTCTCGCGCGAACGTGATTGTGCGTGTGCCCACTCGCTCAATCGAGCTGGTGTACCGCTGATGGTCACGCGTGCAGTCGCGTGGCTCCTCGGCGTCTCTTTCGTGGGCCTCGCTGCAGCCCAATCGCCCTCGCTGAGTGAGCTTGAGGCGATGAAGCCGCGGACTTCGCGCGCCATCGAGGGGGACGCGCTTAAAGCTGCTCGCGAGGCTCTCGTTCGCGACGCCGCGCTAAGCGCAGGTGTTGCATCTGCGTACGCTGAGCGTGCGTCGGAACTTCGTGCGACGCTCACGCAGCTTCAGCCTCATCTCGACACCATTTACAACTTCTCGCCGCTGCTCGACAACGGACGGATGCTGGTGCCGGCTGTCGAGCTCGTGCACGAGGTCAGTGCAATTGAGGACGACGGCAGCCAGCTGCGCGAGACCGGGCGGGTCTTGCGGATCGTTGAGCCCGCCCGTCTCGTGACGACGCCCCCGACGTGGCGCGACTTCTTGACAGCATGGCGCGGAAACGACAAAAGCGTAGATCGCCCCTCCGACGACATGCTGCCGACCAATTCCAGTGAGCGCGAAGTCTGGCGCGCTGGTCTTGCGGACGCCTGGAACGTGGGCCGCAATCAGGCTGACGCTGTCTTTCGCTCCGAGCTCGCGACGCTTACGGAATCCTATCTGGGGCGCATTCGTTACCGCATGCTTGTCGAGCAGCGCATCATCCGCCCGGCGTCCTTGGGGCAGACGGATTTCGGCATCGTAGCTGAGAGCGATGTCGTCCGCATCGAAGATGCGCTCTTTACCGTGCGCCAAGCTGCCGCGTTCGCATCTCCGAACGAATGGCGTGCTATGCCGAGGCGCGCCGTTCCGGCGTCGCCTCGGATCCGTGTCGTCGATGAAGAGACGCTTCGGTGAGCGCCGTTCGCTTCGATGATCTCGGAATCAAGCCGCCCTGGGCAGTGCAGCCCCCGCGCTTGGGTGTTCCGGAGCTGAACGAGCTTCTTGCGTGGGCTGCAGACAACCATGCCAGCGATATCAAGCTGCAAAGCGATGAGCGCCCCGCGGCGCGGCTGCAGGGCGTCTGGCATCGCGTTGCTACCCGTCGCGTGACAACAGCTGAGCTTCAAGAGGTGCTCTCGCAGATCTATGCGAGCAATGCGCCGGCGCTGCTTTCAGGCGGATCTCCGATCGATTTTGCTCACCAGATCGGAACTGCGAGGGATCGAAAGCTGCGTTTTCGCGTCAACGCGACGGCGGGCGCAAGCCATGGCAGCATCAACGGTATCGACATCGTGCTGCGCGTCATTCCAGAGCATTCGCCCTCGATCGAGGACATCAACCTGGAGCAGGCGATCGTTGACGCGCATCGCGACGTCGCGCTGTCGCAGGGGCTGGTGCTGGTCATCGGCGCGACCGGTACAGGCAAGTCAACGACGTTGGCTGCGATGGTCGATGACTGCGCTATGCGTTACCCGGTGAACATCCTGACGTACGAGGCGCCGATTGAATTCAATCTGGGGGCGCGCCCAGGGGCTGCCGGTCTTGTGACTCAAACTGAGATCCCGCGTCACGTCGGCTCTTTCAGCGAGGGCGTTGCCAATGCGTTACGCCGCGCTCCGAACATTATTGTGGTCGGTGAAGCGCGGGATCGCGCAACGATCAGCGGAGCAATTACCGCAGCTTTGACCGGCCACGCGGTCTATACGACCCTCCACGCGCACTCTGTTGCTGCGGCGCTCCCGCGGATGGTCGCTGAGTTCCCGAGAGACGAGATGCGCGGCATCCAGAGCAGGTTGACCGATGTCATCCGCTTGATGATTACCCAGCGTCTGGTGCCGCGCAAAGGTGGTGGCCGGATAGCACTGAGGGAGTATCTGGTCGTCGATCAAAGCATGCGCCGCGAGCTGGCGTTTACAGACCCCGACCAGCTGCAGCCGAGAATCCATCAATGGGTTCGAGAGCGAAATCAGTCGCTGCTATGCGCCGCCGAGCGCGAACGCGATCAGCTCGCAGAGGGTGTTTTCGAGCTGATTGAGGCTGAGTGGAAGGAATCGTCACATGAACGCGGATGAACCGTTGATCGGCAAGCATTGTTCGTGGCGTTACACCGGCGCGACGCCGAAATTTCTTGGAATTGTCGACAGCCGCGCGCTGTTCCCGTTCCTGATCCTGCTTTTCTGGTTGAGGCCATGGACATTCTATTTGGCGCTGTCCTCAACCGCCGGATTCACGATCCTCGGTCTGTTCCGAATCTCGCCTTTTGCGGGGATTCGCTCAGCAGCGCTGTGGTTTGTGACCCTTGGCTACCGACGTAGCCACCTCACGCATCGACGTCCACGACCGTCGGTGAGTGCGACATTCGACTAACGAAACAATCTGGGAGAGACCGAAATGAGCACCAGCACTATTGTTGCAGTTGATGATGGGTATGCGTTGATCAAGTGTGCGTACTGGGGGGTCGATGGCAAGCTCACCTGCTTGTCGATTCCGTCTGCTGCGGTTCGCGGCAGACTGGTGAGTGACGGAGACGACCGCTCGGCGGGCGCCTACTCAGTCGGTGTCGACGAGCGAGGCGCTACGGTTGAGTTCACAATTGCGAGCCGCGGCATCTCTGGGGACATCGAGCCCACGCGCATTGCGAACTTCCCGGAGTCGGATCTGAATCGTGCGCTTGTGCACCACGTGCTGGTGCGGGCAGGGTTCGGCGGCCAGAACATTGTTCTGGGAACTGCATTGCCGATGCGCGGCTACTTTGTGCCGGGCGCGCAGGCGAGCAAGATCGAAAGCCTGGCGAAGCCGGTGACCTCGCTCGGCGGGCAACCCGTCGCGAACATTGCGCACCAGCACGTCTATGCACAGGCTCTGAGCGCGTGGGTCGACCACGTGATTGACGAAAACGGCGAGCCGATTATCGAAAAGTCTTCCTTGGGGACCGTGGACCGTCGCGATCTGGTAGTCGGTGTGGTCGACGTTGGCGGTCGCACGACCGATTTCGCGGTGATCTGGGTGACCGATGGCGAGCCGATGCTCTCGCGTCAGCAGTCAGGTTCAGTGGATCTCGGGATGCTGGATGTGATGGCGCGGTTGAAGCCAGCGGTGAACCAAAAATTCGGTTTGAATGACATCACTGAGCTGCAGCTGGAGAACGCACTCCGCACGGGCGTCATTCGCCTTTGGGGCGAAGACAACGACGTGCGAGAGCTGATTGCCGAAGCGGCGACGGACACTGCGCGGCGCCTCGTGACTGAGGTGCAGCGGGCTCTTGGATCTGGTTCCAACCTGGATCGGATGCTGTTCGTCGGCGGCGGAAGCGTGGTTTTGCGCGAGGCGCTCGCACGGGAGTATCAGCACATCGTTGTCAGCGACGAGCCGGGCTTCGCTAACGCGCGCGGCATGCTCAAGTACATGACCTTCATCGACCCGAAGGCGAAGTCCAATGCGGCGTCGGCCTCGGAAGGTGGTCGCGGTTCGTCAGACGGCGTCGTGCCGCTGTCGTCTCGCCGGAACGCCGGGGCTTGAGATGGCTGTCCACACGGTGCGTCTCAAGCTCGACGATGAGATTCCCGAGCACGCGTTGATCCTGGCGCGCCTCGCACCACTCAGCGGGCTCGCGCTCGCTGAGTTTCTCCGGCTTCACTTCGCGCGTTCGGTTCTCGATGTCGAGAAACGCAGTCCCTCCACCCGAAAAGCGATTGATGGGCTGCAGGCGGGGATCGAGACCCGGCGCGCTCGACGCAAGAAAGAGAAGCCGGCGGGCAGTGCAGCAGATCCCGTCGAAAAGCCATCAAGGCCAGCGCCATTCAGGCCGTTCAACCTCGACCAGCAACGGTAACCCGGCAGACCTATTTAACTTTAGAACGCGGAGTCAACATGCGGTATTCGACGTTTTTGATCATTTCCCTGCTCGCCGCTCTTCAGCCGACGGTAGCGAAGGCCGACTTCGTCTTTATCGACGAGGAGCCTGTCGCTGAGCCGATTGAGGCTCAGGTACTCCCGGCAGCGGCGGTCGTCGACCCACCGCTTCCCGCGCCTTCGTCGGTATCGGTATCGAAGCCTCCGTTGACACCGACCCCGATACCGACTGCCGAGCCCGAACAGGCTCCCCCCCCAACAGCCACCGCGGCCGTCGTGCCGCCGCCGCCGCCCCCTGCGACGCAGGCGGTCGTCGCCGCGGTGGCTGTTCCTCTGCCCACGCCGGTTGCCGAACCGATTGTTGTTGAGGACGTGCAGCTTTCCACGCTTTCAACGCCACCCCGTGGCGCCTCTGTGCTGACTGTTGTGTCAACGATGATTACAAGTGTGCCCAGCCACGGCGCAACGCTTGACGTGCGCGCCGGCGAGACGGTGCGAACGGCATTCGAGCGGTGGACGACCGACGCCGGCTGGACGCTTCGATGGCAAGCGGACTTCGATCTCAGGATCGAGGCCGACAACCTCTATTCGAGCGATCAGCTGACCGAGGTGGTCCCGGAGGTTCTCGCGGCGTTTCGCGCGCCCCCTGGACAAAAGCGATTGACCGCGACCGCATACCGCGGCAACCGCGTTTTACTTATTGAGGGGAGGGTGCAGCAATGATTCGCATCTGGATGCTCGTAGTTTCCCTTGCCGCCCTGACGCTTACCGCCGGGTGTGCGACCTCACTTCATGCCCAGCAGGGCACTCTTGCGAAGCAGGAAGTTGAGCTGGTTCAGACCGCATACGACAATTTGAACGGACAACCCGGCCACGACTGGTCTGTCAACGAGGGCGTCTACCTTGGCAGTGGCGAAGCCATTCCGCTTCCGATCAACAGTGAGCGCGAGCGGGCGCTTGATTTGGACGTGGACTTCACTCGCGGGCACCTGATGACGTTGCCCCAGGTCGCCGAGCTCGTGCAGACCACGCTTGGAGTTCGGGTGATCGTTGCCAGGGACGCGATTCTGGCCGCAAGCGAGATGGCTCCAGATCCTTTCGAGGCCGATGTTGCGTCGTCGCAGACCGGGGTTGCGGCGCTGGGGCTCGCTATCTCGGGAAGCCAACCCTCGCCCGGAGCGAGCAGCGGGCAGGGAACGGGTGCGGTGCGCATTGATTACGCTGGTTCGCTTCGTGGCCTGCTTGATTACATCACGACCCGGACAGGGACCTTTTGGGAGTTTACTGACACCGGCGTTGTGATCAGCCGATTCCTGACGCGCACTTACCGCGTGACCGCCATCCCTGGACGCAGCGGTCTTTCTGGTCGCCTGGGCAGTAGCTCCGCCTCCGGCGGCAGCTCTGGCGGTGGGGGCGGTGGCGGTGGCGCCGCAACAACCGCGACGACCTCGGACCAGCAGGCGACCATGGAGGTTGAAGTCGACATTGTTGCGCCCACGGCTGAGGCCGTGAGCAGCATGCTTAGCGAAGGTGGCCAGGTCGTGTTGATGCAGGGCATGGGGCTGATCACGGTCACGGACACTCCCATCGTTCACGAGCGCGTTGCGAGGTTGATCGAGAACGTGAATGAACTGGCGACGAGGCAGGCATTCATTGACATCCAGATCGTGGCCGTTGATTTGAACGATGCAGAGGCCTACGGAATCAATTGGGACATCGTTCGCCAAGCTCTGAATGGCCGGACTCAGCTGTCCCTGCGGACGACGGCGGATGTTCCCGCGAACGCGAATACGGCCAGCTTCGCTGTAATCGATCCGACGTATAACTACGCGGGCTCCGGCGTGTTGCTGCAGGCGCTTGAAACTCAGGGAAATGTTCGAGTCACTGCCAATCAAGCGGTGCCCGTGCTGTCGAACGCCCCCACGCCGATCAACATCGTCGACGAAATCAGCTACCTGGCAGGGCAAGAGGTGTCCGTCCTGCCGGAGGGCGGAATTCAAGTCCAGCTGACGCCTGGCGTCGTGAGCGTTGGATTCTCGATGCAGCTTTTGCCGGTCATTCTCGACAATGACGACATTCTGCTGCAGTTCAGTTCGACGATCAGCTCGTTGCGCGAGTTGCGCACGGTTACCGGCGGCAGCGGCGCGAACGCTAGCCGCATTGAGGTCCCGACGGTATCGAAGCGCGACACGATGCAGCGTGTGAAACTGCGGTCGGGTCAGACGCTTGCACTGTGGGGATTCGAGCAGGAGCGTGCGCGCTCGGATGCCAGAGGCAACGGCGTCGCATCCTTCCTGCTCGGCGGCGGGTCTCGCACTAGCAACAGCACGCGGACGGTGCTGGTCATTCTCGTCACTCCGCGCCGGATGGCCTGAGCCATGAGTCGCGCCCTGACCGTTCCAACAGTCGTTGCCGTGAGGGGGCAGGCGACGGCCTTTGGCTTGCGCTGGGAATCCATTGCTGCGCAGTCTCCGAAAGCCGCCTCTACGCAGTTGCTGCGCTTGATGAAGTCCCAGCAGATTCGCTACGCGGTCCTGAATGAATCCGACGGAAAGCGTTTTGTCGGCGGGCTCTTTGCGACAACAGCGACGCAGCGCGTTTCGCGCACCTACAGCGCGGTGGTGTGGCTCGCTGATGTCCGAAAGAAGCCAGCTCTGGTGATTGCAGAGCTGGGCCCCGGCCTGCTGTGGGTGGGGGTCATTGATCCGGGTGTGTGGCTCGCCGGTGATTTCGTCGGGAGCAAGGAAGACGCAGCGTCAGCAATCGACGTCGCGATTGAACATTTCGACCGCATCGGGCTTACGCCTGATGTGCTCGTCTGTCAGACGCGACCGGACGGCAGTCCGATGGCGGAATATCCGATCACGACGCGCTTGGCTCAGCTGTTGGCGTCACGCGGCGACCCCGACCCCGACTTTATCAGCTGGGAGACGCTGCTCTCCGGCGCGCCTCCGCGTGACGCGCTCATCGGCCAGCTCACGGGCGTAAATGCGCGGACGAGCTGGGCGATTATTGGCGTAGCCGGTGTTGCAGCGTGCGTCTTCCTCGCTCATACGCTTTGGACGTCGTACCAAGCAGAGCAAGAACGACTGCGGATGGAAGCCGAGATGGCCCAAATGGACGCGCAGTCCCAGATCGGCGGCCTCGCACCTGGCGAGCTTGAAGCAGAGCGTGCGAAACGGAAGTCCCAGGCTATTGCAGCAGCGCTTCAGAGGCACACCGCTACGCCTGCGCCGCTGTCTGTGATCGAGAGATGTGTGCGCTCGTTGCGCGGCATAGGCGTGCAGCTTCAGGGCTGGGCGATGTCTGAGCTGTCCTGCGACGGCGTGCAGGTCATCGGAAATTGGAGTGCACCTCCACAGGCGGGGATCTTGACGCTTGCCGAACTTGCGCTGCGTCAACTTGGCGCGTCCGCGCCGAAGACTTTGGCGGTAGATCCCACCGGCCGTTTCATCACGGCTGAATGGCAGCTCGATACGCTGGTCCTGCGGGACGTACTCCGCGTCCACGATCTCCCGGTCGAGGCCGACTTCAGGCGCGCGCTGGTTACCCGGAGCCAGCTCCAGTCCGCAGGGTCAGGGTTCGCCATCGCGCCTTGGATCATCACTCAGCCTGAGCCTGCGGATATCACTTACCTCGATCCGGAATTGGAAGCCGATGCGAACAATCCGGCACGGTTCGTGCTGGTGCCCCCCCCGGAGGGATTTCGAGTGGCGCTGCTGTCGGTGGCCGGTGCCGGAAGCTGGCGTCTGACGCAGCTTCCGGTCGATCTGCGCGCCGTGACGATACGCAGGATTGTATTCAGGCCTGCGCCGTCGGTTGGCGCGCAGGACGTTATCCCTTGGAGTTTGGAGGCGGAATATGTCGTTCAGTGACGCTCGGAGTTCTTGTTGCGCGCTGCGTCTCGCGCTATGCGTGATAACGGCCTTGGTTCCCATGTGCGCTAGCGCACAGGATTCTCAGGGCGCGCCGTCAGGCGCAGGTGCGAGCGTTGTCTTGGACAGCGGTATTGAGGCTGCCAGCGACCAGTTCGCGAGAATCGCCGCTGAAACCGAACTGCTGAAGGCGCAGGCCGCGCTGCTTGATGCGAAGCGCATGGCGGCCGAAGCGGAGCAACGCCTTAGCGGTGGATCTGCAACGCAGGCGTCGCCCGTTCTGATCGGCATCTATGCCGGCGGAACGGTGCGCTTGGCTGAGATCGCGCTTGGCAGCACGTCGAGACGACTCAGCCAAGGCGCTCAGGTTTCTGATCGCTGGCGGTTGCAGGCGATTGAGCAGGGCAGCGTCCTGCTTGTCGACGCGCAAGGCGCCCGTAGTCGTCTTTTCCTGAATAAACGCAGCGGGCCTGAAGCCGTGGGCGGATCGATTGCTCCGCAGGCGGCCCAGACGCCGCCGTTTCCTGCGCGTTGATGTCGCAACCCTCTGGCACGCCTCGACAGTAGGCTTGGCGGAACATGGACGTGTATGACCCTGGGTGAAGAAAGCGCATTAGCACAATGAACCCGTGTTGTACGGACGAAATCAGGTAGCATTGAGACGCCCCTCGCGGAGTGAGCTGGCTGGAGCGCGGCATGAGTAGCGGTCTGATCAATAGATTCTTCAACACTGGCCGCCGCGCAGCAGCGGTTGCCGGTGCGCCGCGAGGCGGCATTCTTAGCGCCGGTGGAACGGTGCCGCCGGCACAGTCCGGAGGGTTTTCTCAGGGGTCCGATATGCCGATTCCGAATGCTCGCGCGCCCCAGATTGCGACACCGGCCGCGTCCGGGTCGGCTGAGGTGAGGCCGCCGCAGGCAACCCCTGTGGGCGGGCCTGGGGGGCTTGTGGGGCGGCGGCAGTCGGACGATGGCGCCCCTCTGGAAACGCTTGCTGCACTTCAGGGCTATCAGCCCGAGTCAGCAGTGGTGCTGACGGTCAAGGGCAGCAAGTTTGAGCTTACACCTGCACAGCAGCGAGTCGCGATCGCACTGGAAGTGCAGGGCCGTGTGATTGTGGTCTGGAGCGGCCTGACTGAGGATCGGCACACGTTCTCGAACCTCGTCGTCGTCCTGCAGCGTGAGAAATATGCCGTATCAGCGAAATTACGGGCCACGATTGACCTGATCGCCACGCTGTATGAGGGCGCCGGGATTCATTCGAGAGGTTCCGACGTCGATGCGGGCTCGCACCGCACGGACGAAATGGTCAACCGCCTGTTTTCCTCGGCGCATGCGAAGCGCGCTTCCGACATTCATGTCTACCGCAAACAGAGCGGCACCGAGGTCTGGTTCCGGATTGATGGCACCCTGCTATCACAAACCGTAGAGGACCCCGACTGGGGTCTGACCTTGGGCCGCGCGATTTTTACGCGTGGGGATTCAGACACAAAACAGCTCGCTTTCAACCCCAAAGTGCCGCAGGCGATGACGATCACGCGCCGCTTGAGACTGAAGGACCGGCCAGATCCTGTTGATTTGCGACTGCGCTTCCAATCTTCACCGACGTTCCCGTCGAAGGACGGGTTTGACGCTTTTGATATGGTCTTGCGCGTCATTACCATCGGTATCGCCGGCGCAGCGGTGTCTCTTGAGCAACTTGGATTCCTCAAGGCTCAGAATTACGCGGCCCTTCGCCAGCTTGATGAGGCGACAGGGTTGACGATCTTGATCGGCGCTACCGGCTCGGGTAAGTCCACGACGCTGCAGAGCATGGTGGAGTACCTGCACACGCGCTTCCCCGGCCAGAAAATTCTCGCTGTCGAGGACCCGCCCGAATACGAGCTGAAAGCGCGGCAGGTGCCGGTGGTGGTTCCGGACGGCCCGCTCGAATCGGAAGAAAAGCGGGTGTCAACGGCGTTCTTGCGGGCACTTCGCGCAGCAATGCGAATGGATCCGGATTCTTTGCTCATCGGCGAAATACGAGACCCTGCTTCGGCGTCCCTCGCCGGCAACGCGACCCTGACGGGACATCGTGTTCTCACGACATTTCATGCAAGCTCGCTTGTGCATTGTCTACAGCGGCTGAAGACCAACGGTCTTGAACTGGATGTTTTGGGGAGCGAGGGCTTTCTGCGCAGCATCATCAGCCAGTCGCTGCTGCCGCTGCTCTGCCCAAGCTGCAGCCAGCCGCTCGAAAGCGCGTCGGTGCCGGCGAATGCCGCCATGGCTTTTGCTCGTCTCAAAGATCGCCTGGGCCGGTTGATGGATCTCGCCCACGTGCGTGTGCGGGGCCCCGGGTGCGATTCGTGCGACAAGACCGGTCGGAACCAGGGGCTGCGTGGTCGCTCGGCCCTCGTCGAGATGCTCGTGCCCGACATGCGGATGCGTTCGCTCATCACCGAGGGTCGCTGGCTTCCGCTGAGCAACTATTGGGCAGTTGCGCGGCTGCTGGATCCCGGCAGCGCTCAGGGCGCAGCCGGCTTGACGAAGCTGGAGCACGGTCTTCATCTGGTCGCCATGGGGAAGGCGTGTCCGATCCTTCTCGACGGCTTTGGCGTCGGCAAAATCGGCGATTCAGTGTCTCTGAAGCTCCGTCTTGAGGATTTGAAGCGCACCGGTGTTCTTGACCAGGGAGAGTTCAACGACGCTGTATCGAAGCTCGAGTCAGAGCCTTTCTTCCCCGGCCTTGGGCCTGGCGCGAAGCGAGGTGTGCTGTGACTTCTGAGGCGGGCTTGCGTGGAGGGCAGGGCGATGATCTCTCCGCACGCCTTGAGGATCGATGGAACTGGCTTCAGGTGCGCTTTGCGCTCGCAAAGGTGCAGACGCGGATCGAGATCTACGAGCGATTCCAGACGTTCACGAGCGAGGGCAAACCCCTCGACATGATCGTGCGCACATTGCTGGCCAATGCTGAGGAAGAGAAGTCCTGCTGGGCGGTGTTTTGGCGCGACGTTGCTCAACGCATGATCAACGAGGTGCAGCCGATAAGCGAAGCATTAGGCCGGCATCTGCCGAATGTAGAGCGCGTCATGCTGGGCGTGGGCGAGACCAGCGGCAAGTGGGATCTGGCGTTCCGCGAGGCTATCTTCGTCTGCGAGGCGAACGGTCGAATTCGCGCCGAGTTGCGCAAGCAGCTGATGTATCCCGTGGTACTGCTGTTGGCGCTTGTGGCGATGCTGGTGGTGATTGCGAGCGAGGTCGCACCCGAGCTCGAAATGATGCTTGATCGGCCGGTTGAAGAGTGGCCCATGAGCAGCTACTTGCTCAAGACCATCGGCGATGGGCTGATAAGCCAAGGCCTCTACGCTGTGATCGGCGTGACTGCTCTTGGGTGGGGCGTTCTATACACCCTGGGTCGCTGGGAGCCACATACGTTCACGCGATCGGATGAGAGCTACGGCCGAAAGCCTCTGATCTTCGCCCTGTGCGCGGTCGCGGCGCTGGTTGCGGCCACTTGGTATCTCGGGGTGATCGGCGCCCTGACGATCGCTGGCCTGATGGTCGGCGCCATGAGTCATCCCCGCATTCGTTCTCATGTGCGCGCGGGTCTCGATCAATCGGTGCCGCCTTGGAGCATCAACCGAGAGTATCAAGCCGCATCCTTCCTCATAGCGATGGCAGCGCTGGTGCGATCAGGTCGTCCGCACGATGTCGCTGTCAGAGACATCGCTCGAATCTCGAACCCCTGGCTGCGCGCTCACCTGAATACGATTCGTGACCGGACCCTTGCTGCCGAGCGCCCGGGTGACGCCATGAACACGGGTCTGCTCGGAAAGGAGGTCGCTCGCTACATTCGCGATTTCGATCGAATGGGAAGTTTCCAGAATAGTTTGGAGGCAGTTGGCGTGCGCGGCGTGGATCGCGCGGTCAAGCGAGTTTCAATCCAGGCCGGCGCGCTCCGTTTTCTGATGATCATCGTCGTCATGTTCACGATGATGCTGGTCTACGCCGGCGTGACTCAGCCTGGCTACATGCTTTACACCGAATCGCAGCAAGGGGGGGCGGCTCGGTAGTTCTCCGCCATCACGGCGGCTCATTTCCCCCAGCCTTCAACCTAAACAGGGAGTTCCACCCATGCAGCAGATCCGCAACCTCAGCGCCAGGAAAACTGGCGTTCGTAAGCAGAAGGGCTTTTCGTTGCTTGAGCTCATTGTCGTCTTGGTCGTCCTGGTCATCCTGGGCGTCGCTGTCTACGCCAACTTCGGCACCGCCCGCTCCGGTGCGCTCACTCAGCAGGCCACACAGGGCGCGCTGGGCGTGGTGTCCGCCATCAGCCGCAACTTCCCGTCGCCGAGCTACGGCGCCGATAACGCGGATCTGGTTCCTGCGATCGTGAAGCAGGCGCCGAAGAACCTGGTCAACACCGCGGTCACCCCGAACACGTTGCGCGATCCCTGGGGTTCGGCAATCACGGTGATCGCCGCCAACGCTGGATCGAACTACACGATCACCTTCGCGGCGGTTCCGACTGACGAGTGCAATCCGTTCGTGCGTGGCGTTGCGGAAAACTTCCGCACGGTGTCGGTCGGCACGACGGCCATCAAAACCAACGGCGGTCCGATCAACCAGACGGCGCTGGGCACGGCGTGCGGCGTGGCTACGACCACGGTCGCAGTGGCGCTGACCGGCTCTTGATGCTGTTGTTTCAGCTGTGAACACGTACCCGCCCGGGGTCCCGGGCGGGTACGTTCTGGAGAGAACCGATGTTTGGCAGTTCCATTAGAGCGCGATCCCGCGGGTTCAGTCTCCTGGAGATGACCGTGGTTCTTGTGATCGTTGCAATCGCAATTGCGTCGACGCTCGTGCTCCTTGGGCCGAGTCGCGAGGGTGCTCGTGCCGCCGGTTTCGCACGTGATGTCGAGGCGATTGTCGACGGCATTCGTCGCGAGTATGGAATGCAGGATTCTTATCAGCCACCGAACGGTGCGCTTTCTTTGCTGACCGCAATTTCTCGAGGTTTGATACCACCCCACCTTGTCGTGAATGCTTTTGCCGCTCGCGACCCATGGGGTAGAGCTATCGGCGTGACCAGCTGGCCGACAACCGGAACCCCTCAGGCTGTAAACACCCAGTTCGCGCTAACGCTGTCTCGCCCCGGTGACGAGGTGTGCACCTCGCTCGCCGTGGCGCTGCTCCAGATGCAGCCTGCGGAACTGGAGGTCACAGCACCCTCGGCCGCGATCGTGGCATCAGCTGCGTTGCGGCCGACCTCAAGCGCGATCGCAGGAATGGCGCAGGCGGCGTGCATAGCAAACACGTCCGTAGGCACTGGCGTGTGGCGCGTAGTGTTCGATTGAGTTACTCACCAGCATGGATGCAAAGGAGCACTTGATGCGCAGTCAAAATGGTTTCAGCTTGATCGAAAGTTTGATAGTTCTCGCGCTCTCTGTAATCACCTTTTCAGCGGTGGTCTACGGATTTATGGAATACCGGCGACAGCAGACGGTATCCAGTGCGATCGAGCTGGTTGGCGCCGTTCAGCGCAGCGCCGAGGCCCTGGATGCGAGCGAGCCGGTGAATTTCGCAGCACTTGCATCCGGCCTTGATCCGCAGTTCCAAAGCGATGTGGCTGTGCCTCCGGGTTCCCCGTCGGCATTGTTGGGTGGTTTCCACGGCGGCGGCATTGCGTACGCCAAGGGCGGCGCGCGGGGCGGCTACGAAATCGTGTTGCTCAATATCAACAAGCACGCATGCGGCCCTTTGGTGGCTCGGATTTGGCCCATGGTTGATGGGATCTCCGCCGGCGTTGCCGGCGGGAGCAGCATGGCGACACTGAAGAACACCGATCTGGGGGAAGAGCAAGCAACCGCGACATCGGCCGCAGTGCGCTCAGCGTGCGAGGACGGCTCCAGCCAGAGGCGAATCGTTCTTGCTGTGATGGATGGCTTCCCGCCTGCGCTGCCGACCACTCGCCCGCCGACCGGGCCGGGCGGCGAGGAGCAGGGTCCGATCGTTGCGCCGCCCGACCCTGAGCCCTTGCCGCCGCCTGTCGACGAGATGTACTGACGTGCGCCCGGGTCGTGTGCCCAAGGGATTCTCTCTTGTCGAGATGCTTTTGGTGATCGTCGTGATCGCTCTGGCGCTCGCCGGGGGCGTCCTGTGGGCCTATGGCCAAGGGCGCGACGCGCGGCACTCCGCCCAGCTCGTCGAGCTCACCACCTTCGCGCGTGCAACGGCGGTAGCGGAGGCGACCTCAAGCGCAGCCACCGGGCTCAGCGATCCCGCTGGGGCGTACGCGAAGCTCGGCACGGATTGGCTGGCGGCCAATCTTGATCAGCGCTACCTCGCGAACGGCACCCTGCGGGTTCCGGTTGCGGGCGTCGGCGTTGAGATGTCAGGCGTCCGATCGCCATGGGGGCCTTCCCCGCCGGTGTCGCTTGACGTTGGGCGTATTCGGCTGAGTAACGTGCCATCGGCCATGTGCCCTGAAATCGTTATGGGGCTGAGCCGCAGTTTTGAGCGCGTTCTCATCAACTCCAACGTGGCGCTCGACACTGCAGTGATGCCGGTGTCGCAGAGCCAGATTTTGACGTGGTGCAACCTCGCGCCCGTCCTCACTATCGAGGCTTTTTTCGCATGAGCGCTCCCACCCCCGCTCCGATCGCAACCCCAACCTCAGCCCCGGTTCCAGTTCCGGTTTCAACGGCTGCACTGCGGCCGTTGCCGGCGGCGGGCGTGGGCCATGCCCAAGTGCCGCAGTCGGCCCCAGCTGCGCCTGTTGCCGGGCGGCCTTCGCCGACGCCGGTTGCTCGCGTGAGTGGCGGCGAGGCGGCGGGCTCTGAGCTGCGGATGGAGCGCCTGGACGACATCACTGACTTCTACATCTGGGACAGCGATAGCGCCGAGGACTTTGAGATGGCGATGGCTTTCGCCGGTCTCGACTATGCGCTTCCGGTGGCTGGGAGCGAGATTGAAGGGTTCGTGCTCAAGCTGCGCGACTTCATCCGCACCGATGACATCTTGCGCGAAGTCCGTCGGTTGAACGATTTCCAGATCGACTTCGAGTTCGAGGGCCGGCACTTCGTTTATCGCGTCCATCGCGACCTTACCATTCACCGTCCGCAGCTTTGTTTGCGCAGAGTCTCTACTGAGGTTCCAACGCTTTCACGCTTGACGCTGCCACCGATGTGGCGCGAAATCCTGTTGTCGAACATTCTCGTAAAAGAGGGCGGTCTGGTGGTCTTGGCTTCGAAGCCCGGGTCAGGCAAATCGACCACCATTGCCGGGATGATTCGCGAGCTTTTGGAGATCTTCGGCGGCGTGGCGCGCACCATTGAGGCCCCGGTCGAGTACCCGCTGCAGAACAGCTGGGGGCGCGGAGTCTGCTTTCAGATTCCTGTCAATGAGAACCTGCCCCGCGCGGAACAGTTTTTGGTGCCGCTGCGCGCCCAGATGCGCGCCTACCCCACCGGTGTGCCCTCGATCCTGATGGTCGGCGAGATTCGTGATCAGGAAACGGCCGCAGAGGTCATCAACGCGAGCGTCGGGCATCTCGTGATCACCACGATGCACGCGATCGACATTGAGACGACCGTGCGCCGCCTGTGTGGCTGGGCGGGCCAGGTCTTCGGCCCGGAGGTTGCCCGCGAGATGGTGGGCGGCGCAATCCGCGTCATCGCCAACCAGCGCCTCGAGCGCGTCAACGGTCGGCGTGTGGCGCAGGGCGAAATGCTGTTCTCTCGAGGCGCCTACAGTCCGGTCGCCTCGATCATCCGACAGGGACGTTTTGAGCAGCTGACCGGCGAGATCAACAGCCAGCAGCGTCTTATCGGAGCTGCCGATGTTGCCAAGAAGAACGTCGAGCAGTTCTTGAACGAGCTCAGCCCAAACGAGAAAGTCAACTCAAGCAAGAAGGTTTGACAAAAAGGAGCGCGACATGAACGGACGCAAGACAATTTTTGGATTTACCTTGCTTGAAATGCTGGTGGTGATTGTGATCGTCGGCGTTATCTCGGCGATCAGTTTTGCTGCCGTACGTCGGTCACAGGCGGCGGCGGCGGCGGAGACCTTCATCAGCCTTCAGGTGCGAGAGATGGCCGTGTTCAGCAAAGCGGCGCAGGAGTTCGCGTCGGAGAACAAGGCGTCTTGGAACCCGCTCCAGCGCTACGAGATTACCGCTGCGCAGCTGGTGACAGCCGGCAAGCTCCCGAGCACGTTTGCAGTGCGCGGCGGCGCTTCAGGTGCATCGCCGATCGGCGAGCTTTACCGAGCCTTTGCGATCAAGGACGCTACCGGCACTGTGAGGTTGGTGATAGCCGACTTTGGCCGCGCGCCGACCGACGCGCTGGTGCGTCGGGCCGGCTATCAGGTCAATGCGAACAGCCTCCAGGGATACAAGGCTCGGGTCGCCGATGAGCTCCTTAAGTCCTCGGGCGGCTTCTCGGGGTATGTCGCTGGTGGCTTGATGCTGGCCCGCGGTCCCAGCGGTAGCTTCACGCAGGATCTTGCGGCCTACTTCAGCAATAGTGCTCCGGCTCTGCCGGTGGCTGTGGAGTTGGTTGGGTGGCCTGAGTACGTGCGGCCTGGTGGGGCAGGGCCAGGAGGTGGAGGTGGCCCGCAGATGACTTGCAATGTTTTGCCCGCAGGTAAGTGTGTCCAGTGGCGTGGCGGGGCTTGGGTGGAATTGGGGTGTTTCGACAATCCTGGCTTTTTCGGTCCCGCGACACACTACCGCGGCCCTGTGATCCCGGCGGGAGCGACCAATGTCACCACTGTGCCTCTTTGTGGGGCTGAGGGGTTTGGAATTATTTCACCGGGTGTGCCCGGTGTTGCCTTGACGTTTGGTCAGCATGAGCTTTGGGGTCACTTCCAGAGCGTGAAGCCGATTACTTGCACTGTTGGTCCGCTGCTGCCGGGCCAGCAGGGCTTCTGGGATGGTGTAACAAAAGAACGCTTTACGACTGTTCGTATTAACGATGGCGAGGTTTTTAGGGCGGTGTGCTCTACATCGGTTGATACCTATGATGACTCAACGTGTTCTGTTGTTCGCGGGGGGGGGCAAGTCCGATCTGAGTTTGAGCGGATTCTTCAGGTAGGTGCGGTGACAATCCCGGCAACTCCGTGGGCTGGGTCCTATACGCTACCGGCGCTGCAGAATATTCCAGGCACGCCATACCAACAGCCTCCGCGATCCCGCGGCGCCACATTTTTCTGTACCCCTGCTAGTTGATAGGTGCGGCGTCGGGTTCTATATGTTCTGTAAAGCTAGGCGCATGAACGGACTGCAGGATGTAATTTGCTCGTCGGTCGGGTGCACGGCTCGGAGCATGCAGTCCGGTGTCTAGTTCATCGCGCGTTAAGTATCCAATGGGTACTCTAGCGACGCTGCTCGGCTGAAGACCAGATGCCCTCGACAACCAACTTAGGAGTCTCCCATGACGCGTTTTTCACCGCTTCTCCAAAGCGCTCTCATCATCACCGCAATGATTGGGGCTTCTGCTTTCGCTCAAAACCAAAGCCAAGGCCCGGTTTCCATGTCTCCCGATGCGCCGAATCGGATCATACCCAGCGCCGAGCGTCGCTTTGCACTCGATGTATATGCTGGGTTTACCGGGTCATGGTACGCCCCTGGCGAAGGCGGTTCGGGCTGGTTTTTTGCCCCCGTGAGCGTCGTCAGTTCGACCGGGAACGAGTTTTTGTCGCTCACTCAGTTTTCGTATGCCCCAAGCGGGGCACCCTTCTGGCAGCTCGCAACCCAGCCCTTGCCCACGGTCAATCGGCTGCCTGTCCCCGCGAATATGGATCAACCCTTCGCAGTGTTCGACGGCGCGCTCAACTCCGGTTTGGGTGGCGGCTGCCCGACCTGCCCATTCCGCACTGCAACCGTTGGCTCTAGTGTTTACGGAAACGTCCGCATGACCTGGGAGACGCCGACCTTTGCCCGCGTGACCGTGCAGGGGCAGGAGGTTTCGCCCATTCAGCCGTCGGATTTCCTTGTCGGTGAGTCGTTCTTTAACCGTCTGCGCGGGACACACGAAGTTGTCATCCGTCAGCGTCAGTTTGCGGGAGCCACCATTGTTGATCGAAAGTGCATTTATGATCTCAGGCCATCCAGCGCGCCTGCAGCTGTTTGGGAGCGTGAAGCTGCGGTGCCTTTGAGTAGTGTGCCGACCCCGGGCATGAGCTGGCTTCGTCTATTTGGGGCTTGTTCACCCGGTTTTTCTTCGAGTGAAGGATTTCCGCCGGGTCCACTTGTGGCGGTGGACACCTACTTCGCCGCAGATCCTGCTCTGCCGGGTGTCGCGTTGGTCATCACGCTTCGGACGACCGGCATGTTCGCTTCAGTTGCGCCGATCCCGGGTGGGTTCAGGATACTCAATCAAGGGTACGGTGGACGAATTTACGCTACGGGCGCCAGTGAAATGGTGGAGATCGGTTTCAATCAGCATGATCGCAATGCTGTGTCCTATGAGGCATCCTGGCGGAAGGCAGGATCGCGGTAGGATCTCGCGGTGGACACACTCGAAGGAGCGGATGCGCGCACGTTAATGGAGCGGTTTGCGCAATCCTGCCAAACCACGCTTTATGCCTCGGGAAGTTACGTGTGCGTCGCCGAGGCGGTGTGGAAGCGGTATGCAACCGGCGCAAGGACCATGCCGTTTTACATTCGCCAGAGCCTCAGGGCGCACATCGCGCTCGCTGCTGCGGATCCTGAAGCCTTCCGAGAAATCACGGATCAGGCGCGCAAGACTCCGAGGCCACGCGATAAGGCTTGATGCTGAAGTGATCCACGCAACAACGAAGAAGCCCGCCATTTGGCGGGCTTCTTCGTTTCCGTGTTGCGAGAATCGCGTCAGAATAAATCCACGGTAAATCCATTCTCACAGCGGTCGCCGTTGAAGCACGTATTCGTGAAGGGTCCGAAACCAGGTGCGCTCGGGTCCGCGTGCATGACAGTGAGCCAATACGGGCCAGGCGGAATGTTGTGACAGCCTTGACCTGGAAAAATACGGCTGCTGAAGGAGACGCTGGATTCGGCCATCATTCCGCGGCAACGCAGGAAGACTTCGCTCGATTGTGGGTCTAAAGCGCGCAAGTCGCCGGCACAGGGACTGAGGGCGACGAATACGTTGCCTTGTCGCGGCTGGGTGTAGCCCGGGAAGTTCTCCGTGCCGGTTACGAGGGTGGTAAAAATTCGTAGCGTTCGATCAGCTGGCAACGTGACCGGGATGCTGAGGTACATGCCGGCGCTGGGCGGGGAGCTGGCCTGGTTTAGGGTGACGCTGAAGCTGCCCACGGGTGTTGGCCTGCTCTGAGTCAAGGGGTAGGCAAACCCGTTGAACACCTGTGGCCACGTGCGGACGTGTTCGGTAAAACCCTGAGGTCGAATCCGGGGATGACTGATGCTGCAGTTTCCCGGAGTGGTGCCACCGCCTTGGGTGACGTTGATGCTGACGGCGTTGCTGCTGCTTGCGCCGTTCGCGTTGTAGCAGCGCATGGAGAGGCTGTAGGTGCCGCTGGCAGCGAACGTGACGCTGCTGCTGCCCGACCCCGGCCCGAGGCTGCCGCTCCAGCCGCTGACGCCGGAGGCGGGCGCGCTGGAGGCCACGCAGAGTTCGGGCGCGCTGGCCGCCGAGCGGCCAACGGTGATTGCCGCGCCCGTCGTCGCAGACGACGGGGCCGAGAGACTGATCGCAGGCAAAGGGCCAGTTGTGCCGCTGCCGCTGATGTTCTGGCAGCGCGTGGTGCCGGCGACGAGCACGCAGCGACCCTCGAAACTGCCGCTGGGAAGCGCGATGAGGTCGGCGCTGCTCAGCAAAGGCACGTCGGCATGCGAGCTGCCTGCGAAGCGTAGCGTCGCGCTCTGGGCGTGCGCGCCGGACGCGCCGGCCAGGGCCAGCGCAGCCAGCGCGAGCGGAGTGAGGCGGGGAAGCAACAGATCCAGCTTCATGGCACGTTCCTTGTGGTGGGTGGGGTTACTGCTGCGCGATCGCGCGGAGGCCCCGGTCAACTGATTTGCGGATGTGTTCGAGATAGCGGAGCTGATACTTGGGGGTGCGCGAGTGGTAGCGGAGCAGTGCCTCGACTTCGATTGGATCGCGGCTGGCGCGCTCTTCAGCAGTCAAGGCGGCGTGCTCTTTTCGGATGTCATTGAGGTGTCTCCCAAGGATCCATGTGCCGGCATGGATGTTCACGCACTCGTCGTCGCGCAGCTGCTCACGGGTGATGCCGGCTTGCGTGAAGGTGCTCAGCCAGGCCCGATCATTGATCTGCATCGGGCCCAAGTCATAGCTGACGACTTCGCCGGCGGCGTTGCGATTCGGCTGCTCGGCGCCGCTCCAGCCACGCTCGACATCCAGCAGGATCAGCACGGCAGCGAAAGGCACGCTAAAGGCGCCGGCGGCCTGCCTGGCGCAGTTGATGTGCGCGGGGCTGTCGAGCCCCGCCAGCGGGCGCGCGGGCGGGGAGGTGGCGTGCGCGAGCTCTATGCCGCAGGTGCTGAGCGCTATAAGCCCGATAAGAAATCGTCGGATCATTGAGGTGTTCCCAGAGAGTCGTCGCTTTGATATGGATCGCCGTCAAGCAGGTGCTTCATGGACATCTCGAGCTCCGCCATGAGCGTGGCGGGATCAAGCGAATGGGCGGCGGTGAGCGTTTCGGGGTCGGGATAGGAGGCGAGCGCAGCCTGGATATGGTCGTGGACAACCGATTCACCCGTGGAGCCTTCGCCGAGCAGGGATCGCAGGTCGATCACATCAGGCATGTCCTCAATGTGAAGCGGCTCAGAGGTGTCGCCTGAATCGTCCATGTCCTGAAGATCAGACAGCTCAGGACCGCTCGTGGCCCATGAGGGGATTGAGAGCAGCTCATCGAGATAGGCATCGTCAATGGGCGCGGCGTCGACATCGACAATGCGGTCTGCGGGAGCATCTCCACGCGCTAGCAGCGCCTCCATGTCATCGAGCCTCTGCTCGACGCGCGTGGCGGTTTCGGCCGCGGCAGTAGACCTCGGGGGCGTGAGTGCTTCTGCGGCCGTGGTTTGAGTGGTGTGTCCTGGGCGGAGTCGTTGCGGGGCACGATCGGGTGGCATCGTGTGACGCAGCTCCTGGGGCCCCGCCGGCCCATCGAGATCCAGGTGCTCCGGGGGCGTTGGCAGTGGAGCGGAGGGTGTGCGCGCGGGCGCCGCCGTCATGCCGCCGCCGCTGCTGCCACCTGCCTGATGTGTGGTCTCGGGGGGTGTCAGAACGTCCACTAATTTGAGATCGCGCTCGCCCACGCGCAGGTAGCGATTGATCTGGAGCGACTTCGTTGAGGGTAGGAATGCAGCAAACGCGACGCCACGAATCAGGCGTCCGCGCCACGCGATGTGGAACTGGCCTTCGACCTGCTGCTGCAGATCGATGAAGTCAGCGCGCTGACGCTTTTCGATTCCGAGGTCGCCGGTTTCGCGATAGCTGCTCAGTCCATCGGCATTCAGTCCAAAACCCCGCGTCTGCACGATCTGTGCTTCGCCGGCTTGAGTTTGCAGCTTCTGAAAGGTCTCGGCGTCCTCCAGACGCCCGAAGCGTTTCATCGTGGTATTCGACCAGATCTGTTCGGCCTCTCTTTCGCTTCCACGCTTGATGCCAGCCCAATCCTGTCCCGCCCACTCGACCGAAAAACCAAGCCCGCGGGCTTGAGCTGCCAAAATGGCGAATCCCTCGACCATCTGGTAGCCCGCTTCGTCAAGGATTATGCGAGTAGCAATGGGGCTGTCAGTCGGCAGATTGTCGAGCACGGTTGCCTTCAGGCCTTCGAGCCCGCCGCCCAGGCCGGTGCTCACCGCGTCGCGCAGCGCGGCCAGGTTGATTTTGCCGAGGTTGGAAATTTCAGCGAGGGATTTTTCCAGCGCCGGCAGCATGATGACCAGGATGCGTCGCCGCCGGACGGTGTCCACGTAGTCGACCTCCGGCAGGCTGCCAGCGTAGATGTGTCCGTAGGTGTCGGTCAGCGACGACATGGCGCGCGTGAAATACATCTGCGCGAAGCCATGCTGGTTGTGTACCTGCTCTGCATGCGCTTCGAGCAGGGGTTTCCCATCCGAGTCCATCTCTGGCAGGTGGGTTCGGCTGTTCTTCTTGATGCGCTCGATAGGCGATCGGTAGCCCGGCAGCGACTTCAGGTAGGAGCGCATGGCGTCCCGCGCGACGGGCCTCCACTCGATACGCGGATCGAGGGCCAGGGTCTCGAACGCTTCGATCGGCAGATGCTCTCGGATTGTGCCGACACCGACGTCACAGTGACCCGCGTCGCGCAGCGCGACGAGGCCGTAGAGCAGAGCGGAGACCATGGCCAGCGCGCGCTCGCCGAACACCGCGTTCTGGCCGTCGGGCTCTTTGATGAGCGAGCTCAGCATCTGGACGCAGGAGTCCGCGCTGCCGGCGACGAACGGGTTCGTTGTGTTGGATGTGCGGCTTGCGCTGACGCCGGAGATCGTGCGGTTGCCGGTCATGTAGTTGATCGTCTGCAGATCGTCCTCGCGACCCAGGCGGAGCGCAATCGAGGCGATGTCCCAGTAGAGCCCGGGCGATGCCTTGGCGTCGCTGTAGATGAGCCCGCCGCCAAACGCGAGGTAGTTCGCGGCCTGGCCGATCAACATGACCGTCTTGCCTGCGCCGGTGGTGCCGATCGTCAGTGAATGCGTGAGTTCGTCGTTGAGGGAACTCCACAGTTCTTCATAGCTGTCGTCGGTGCTGTTGCCGATCAGCACCATCCCGCGGGCGTCGGAGAAACCCGCGCTCTTGGGCTTGGGGTCGTTGTAGTCAACGATTCCAGCCTCCGTGGGCAGTCGCATGGGCAGATGGCGATGGCGGCGCTCGGAGAAGTGCACCGGCAGCAGCAGCAGCAGAAACAGCGGCAGCAGGTAGGTCAGGGCGGGCAGCAGCAGCAGCGTGGCTGCTGCGACCACGAGCGATATCGCCGTGCCCTCCGGCGTCCGCCACAGGTCGGCTACTTGCTGGGAGACACGCCTCGGGTCGCGCCGAATGTTCCTCAGCAGGGCTTCATCGCGCTGCCGCACCCCGCGAGTTGTCTTCGTCATAAGCAGTTATTCCGGTGATCGAGCCCCTGCATCGGGCGGTTACAGCAGCTAGGTGCGCGGGCGGAGAAACGGGTTTGCGGTGACGCATTGCGGCAGCCGTCGCCGTTGGCGTATTCTGGACCTGTTCCGCTAAAAATTGAAGGCACCCGTTTTATGCGACACGCGCTGATCTTGCAGCAAGCCATCCTGGACGGCACCGCGGACGCCGAGGTCGTAAGCGGCGCGCTGTCAGAGGCCGAAAGCTGGATTCGGCCTCTGTCGGACACGGGCCGGCGGCTCTACGCACGCCTGCTTGCGTCCGTGGACCGTCAGGACGGCGCTGTGCTCCAGCGCATGCGACGCAACCCCCGGGCGACTGCAGTGCTTTTCGCGTTGCTGCCGGCGCCAGAGGCGATGCGTCTCTTTGCTCCGGTCGAGCGCTATGACGAGAACTGGCTTACCGACGTCGAACGCGCAACCCCGCGCGGCTCGCCGCTTGCAGCAATGGTGGACGGTCGCGCGGGGTTCCTGCGGGCGGTGTACGCCTTGATGCGCATCATTCAGCGAGCCCGGGAAGTGGCACGCTCTCTCTCACCTCCCGCGATGTAGTAAAGGAACCCTCTCCATGTTCGATCAACTGAAGAAAATGCTGGCTGTCGCATTGACGTGCTCTGCGCTGGTGTTCAGCACCGGCGCGCTGGCGCAGGCCTCGGAAGAGGACTGTGTGGTCACCAACGCGGGGACCTCCATTGCTCAGCGCATGGGTGTGCTCAGCACTCAGAACGTCCGCAGGGCCATCACGCCCGCGCTGCGGAAGTACAACCTAGGCTGCCTGGCGCGCACGATCAATTTCGGCGGGTTCGGTCGAATCGGCGCGGGAATCGGCAGTGCGATTCGCCGCATGATCGGCGGCATCAGTGGCGATGCCCTGTGCCAGGTCGTGCTGGATGCGATCTCGCAGGTCTCACCGCCGGCGGATGGGTCACATCAGAGTGAGCTTGCCGCTGACCTTGAGCGTGTCGCAATCGTCCCGCCCCCGTTGCGTGCCGTGCGTCAAAGGGGCGTGTGATGGCCCGCAACACGGTCATGGGAAACGCAGCCAGTCTGCTGCTCGGCGCCGTTGTGGGGATGGGCGTTGCGATGTCGCCGCCTGCGAAGGCAACCGGAACGGACGCTGCGGCGTGGATCGCGTGGTTCACGGGGTTCTGGCCTGTGATGCAGCAGTGGATCGCCGAGCAGGTGATGCAGCAAATCGTCGTTGAGAAAGGCGATGGCGCGGTGGTAGAGCAGGTCGCGGTTAACACGCTTGGCACGCAGCAGGCCCTGCAGCAGCACGCCGGGGTCATGGTCGAGACGATTGCACAGCAGACGGCGGCTGCGGAGCAGGCAATCTACAACCGCACCTTCGGGACACTGATGACCATGCAGGTCAACGGTCAGACTGTGTCCGTGGGCGCCAACGCGCCGTCAGCCTGTCGGCGCACCAATGACGCCCGACGCCTCCAGAATCAGGGACGGGTGCGCGATCGTGCTTTTCAGGACACCCAGCGTGCGATTACCGCGAACGCCCAAGGGCACGGGTCCTACGCCGGCGCGATGGCGAACCTCCGTGGCACGCTCGCGAAGTACAACGGCGCACCCGACGCGCTCAAGCCGGACTACCTGTCGCGCGACACCATCTCCACGGACGACGCCGAGCGTGTGCGTGACGCGATTGCGCTCGCGCTGACGCCCGAGCCTGTGCCGAGGGTGCCGTCGAGCGGCGGCACTGCCGCATTGACCGAGTACGAGGCCAAGGCGGAGCTCTTTCGTGCGTCCGCCAGCCTGCCCGCAGAGATTGTCGCGCGACACGCCGCGATGCGTGTAGCTCAAGGCGAGGGGGAACGCAGTTACCTCGAGCTGGTCAAGAGCTGGGCAGTTGAGGGTATTGAGTCGACCGAGCGGCCGATTGAGCTCGCTGCGAAAACCGAGGCAGGGCTTTTACGCGAAATGCAGCTGACGATGTCAGCGCAGCTTTGGGTTGATGTCGAACGGCTACAGATCGAACAGGAGCAGACGCTTCTTCTCGCGATGATGGCAAACGAAGGTCTGAACGCGCGCAGCCGTATTTTACAGGCTGAGCACGCTCGGATCCTGCGCCAAGATTGACCACCCAAGGAAGGGAAGGACGCGCATGAACGGTATGAATTTGACACCTGTAGCGCCGCTGGCGCGCAGCCTCGGTCGCGCGTCTGACGAGGCGCGGGCGAGGGCGCTGCGCAACATGGTCTCTCAGGCCAGTCGAGAGCGATTTGAGGGTGAGTTGGCTGAGGCCGATGGGAACCTGATCCATCAGATCCGCAAGGTCTTTTCGCACCTGACGGGGTTGCTGCAGCCCTACGTCCAGGGGACCGTCGCTCAGCTCAGCGCGATCCGATCCAACGAGCGGCTGCCTGACGGGGTTCGAGCGGCAGCGACGACCGCTCTTGGCGATGCCCGAGCGCTGCCAGACCAGCGTGGCGAACTCGTTGCCGACATCACCCGTCACGTCGAACGCGTGTTTGTTGCCGTGGGTACTCACTACGAGAACGGTGTCGCCAACGGTCGTGCCTCAGAGTCGGCCGGTGAGGGCGTTGACGAACTAGATTCATTGAAGAAGGCCCTTGGCAGTGCGCTGCACGACATCCCGGAGGTTCGTGCGCTGATTGAAAAGATCGATGTTGCCATCGTCAATCTGGATCCGCCGAAGCATCGGTCCGCTACGCCCGGCATGTAGCACGCAAGGACATGTCATGACGCAGCAAGACAGCACCTCCTACGAACACTGGCTGAAGCGCGTGCAGCAGGACGGCTTTGCTCTTTCGGACGTCCCCGAACAGCTCCGCACCGCGGAGCTGTGCCTGGCCGCCGTGCAGCAGGATGGCTGGGTTCTTCGGCACGTTCCAGATCAACTCCGCACCGCCGGACTGTGCCTCGCCGCCGTGCAGCAGAACGGCACAGCCATTGAGTTCGTCCCTGAACCGCTTCGCACCGCGGATCTCTGCTGCGCCGCCGTGCAGCAGAACGGATTGGCGCTTCGACACGTTCCTGAGTCCCTCCGCACCGCCGAGCTCTGCCTCGCCGCCGTGCACCAGGGCGGCGGTTCTCTTGATTACGTCCCCGCGCGCATCCGCACCGCCAAGCTGTGCTTGACCGCCGTGCAGCAGGACGGCTGGGCTCTCCGGTTCGTTCCCGAACCCCTGCGCACCGCCGAGATCTGTCTGGCGGCCGTACAGCAGGACCCTGACGCTCTCGAGCACGTTCCTGCCGTGCTCCTCGCGGAGGTCGAAGCTCGGCGTTCTGCGCCGGCGAAGTCGCCTTCCGCCGCTCCCAGCGTGTAACTGAAAAGGACATGTCATGACGCAGCAAAACAGTAGCATTTACGAACGCTGGCTGCAGCGCGTGCAGCAGGACGGCTTTGCTCTTTCGGACGTCCCCGAACAGCTCCGCACCGCGGAGCTGTGCCTGGCCGCCGTGCAGCAGGATGGCTGGGTTCTTCGGCACGTTCCAGATCAACTCCGCACCGCCGGACTGTGCCTCGCCGCCGTGCAGCAGAACGGCACAGCCATTGAGTTCGTCCCTGAACCGCTTCGCACCGCGGATCTCTGCTGCGCCGCCGTGCAGCAGAACGGATTGGCGCTTCGACACGTTCCTGAGTCCCTCCGCACCGCCGAGCTCTGCCTCGCCGCCGTGCACCAGGGCGGCGGTTCTCTTGATTACGTCCCCGCGCGCATCCGCACCGCCAAGCTGTGCTTGACCGCCGTGCAGCAGGACGGCTGGGCTCTCCGGTTCGTTCCCGAACCCCTGCGCACCGCCGAGATCTGTCTGGCGGCCGTACAGCAGGACCCTGACGCTCTCGAGCACGTTCCTGCCGTGCTCCTCGCGGAGGTCGAAGCTCGGCGTTCTGCGCCGGCGAAGTCGCCTTCCGCCGCTCCCAGCGTGTAACTGAAAAGGACATGTCATGACGCAGCAAAACAGTAGCATTTACGAACGCTGGCTGCAGCGCGTGCAGCTGGACGGTTTGGCCCTCAAGCACGTCCCCGAGTCTATGTGCAATGCGCAGCTCTGCCTTGCTGCCGTGCAGCAGACTGGTTTGGCGCTTCAATACGTTCCTGCGCGCCTCCGCACCGCGGAGCTGTGCCTTGCCGCCGTGCAGCAGAACGGCGGGGTTCTTTTGGCGGTCCCCGAGCCCCTGCGTACCGCGGAGCTTTGCCTCGCCGCTGTGCAGCAGAATGGCTTGGTTCTTCGCCACGTTCCCGCGCCCCTTCGCACCGCCGAGCTGTACCTCGTCGCCGTGCAGCAGACAGGTTTGGCGCTTCAACACGTTCCTGCGCTCCTCCGCACCGCGGAGCTGTGCCTTGCCGCCGCGCAGCAGGACGGCGGGGTTCTTTTGGCGGTCCCCGAGCCCCTGCGTACCGCGGAGCTTTGCCTCGCCGCCGTGCAGCAGAATGGCTTGGTTCTTCGCCGCGTTCCCGCGCCCCTCCGCACCGCCGAGCTGTACCTCGTCGCCGTGCAGCAGACAGGTTTGGCGCTTCAATACGTTCCTGCGCGCCTCCGCACCGCGGAGCTGTGCCTTGCCGCCGCGCAGCAGGACGGCGGGGCTCTTTACTACGTCCCCGAGCCCCTGCGTACCGCGGAGCTTTGCCTCGCTGCCGTGCAGCAGAACGGCTGGGCTCTTCAACACGTTCCCGAGCCGCTACGCACCGCCGAGCTTTGCCTTGCCGCCGTGCAGCAGAACGGATCGGCTCTTCGGGGCGTCCCGGAATCCCTCCGCACCGCCGAGATCTGCCTCGTCGCCGCACACCAGTACCGGGATGCTCTCAAGTACGTTCCTGCCGCGCGCCTCGCGGAAATCGAGGCTCGGCTTTCCGCGCCGGCGAAGGCGACGTCCGCCGCTCCCAGCATGTAACTGACAAGGACATGTCATGACGCAGCAAAACAGTAGCATTTACGAACTCTGGCTGCAGCGCGTGCAGCAGAACGGCGTGGGTCTTCAGCACGTCCCCGAACCCCTCCGCACTGCCGAGCTCTGCTTGGCGGCCGTGCAGCAGGACGGTCGGGCTCTTGAGTTCGTCCCCGAGCCTCTGCGCACTGCCGAGGTCTGCCTGGCGGCCGCACACCAGTACCGTGATGCTCTCAAGCACGTTCCCGCCGCGCTCCTCGCGGAAGTCGAAGCTCGGCTCTCTGAGTCAGCGAAGGCTCGCCCTGCGTCCCCCTGGATGAGCATGTGATGGTCAAGGGGCTGGTGGTGATCGAGGCGCCTGGCAAGACCGAAACCCTGACCGCTCTTCTGCGGGGATTGGGCTATGGCTGGCGCGTGATCGCCACTCGGGGGCACTTCATGCGCAACCCCGATAGCCTCTGGCCTCTGGCAGTGACGCCTGGGTTTGAAGAGCCGCGCCGACGTGCGGATTCCAAGACCCGTCTCGATCTCACACAGTCCGCTGCTGGACGCGCTGTTTTCATTGCTACGGACGATGACGCGGAAGGCGATGTGATCGCCCGCGACGTCGCTGAGGCGGTGTCGGAGACCGCTGCGCAGCTCACGCGCATTCGCATTCATTCGCTGACGCATCAGGGTGTGCGTAGTGCGCTGGATGCGCACGAGCCGCTCGATGCACGCGCTGCGCGCCAGGGCGATGCGCGGCGCGTGCTTGATCGACTGATAGGACACACGTTCAGTCGCAGCGGCGCGCCGGCAGGGCGCGTGCTGACGCCGCTGCTGGCCAGCCTGCAGCGGCAGTCGCCGATCGTGGGCGTGGCCAGGCTCGTGGTGTTGTGTAAGAACGGCGGTCCACCGTGGCGTGTGGAGGTCCCGTTTACTGCCGCTGAGAGCTCGCTGTGGCGCGCTCGCATTGCCGAACTTAATGCGCACCCCGGCGTTTCGCAGGCGAGTGCGGAGATTCTTCCTTCCCAGCCGGCCTGGACCTACAACGATCTCGCTCGTGCCGCGTGCGGCCGGCCTGTTCCTGTGCAGCTCAGGCCCGACTCGGTGCAGGCAGGAGGGGGCGTGTGCGCGTAGCGACTGCCGGTGCGGTGATCCAGCGCGCCTACGAGGCTGGTGCCATCAGTTACCCCCGCACATCGGCGCGTTCGCTCGGGGCTTCCGGCCGCGCGACAGTGTCCGGCTGGGGCGTGCGGGGCGATGAGGCGCTCGAGTTCGCGCCCGCACCAGACCCGCGAGCCGGCCGCAGGCCACACGAGGCCGTGCACGTTCTGACTGAACGTCTGCCGGGCGTGCTCGGCGGCGTGCCCCAGCATCTGTTGCCTGAGAGCGCTCTTTTTCTGGATAGGCTTGCACGCTCCAACGTGCGAGCCGCGTCGCGGCTACCGGTGGAGCGGCCCAAGACAGATGATTTGCCGGCGTGGGCGCGCGGTCTCGACTGGTGGCGCCCGGCCGGTGACTTTCCCGCCGCGGCGAGATCTGTTGAGGACGGCTGCGACTTCGTGGCGCAGCCAAAGCTCTTCGAGTTCGATGCTGAAGAAGTCGCGTTCGAGGCTTTGGTGCGTGAGCGACTGGCCCGACCGTCGTCGATCGTCGAGCACGCAGTGCGAGCGGTTGCGCGCGGATTTGTATCTGCTGAAGGCCTGGCAGCTGCGGGTCATGCTGCACTCGTCGACATGCCGCCCAGCTTGATGATGCCGGGGCTCGCGCACGCGGTTGAAGACCTGCTGGAGCGTGACTGGGGCGCGGCAGGCGCACAGCCCGGTCCGCCGGTGGATCTTATAGAGCGGTGTTTCGAGCTCATGCCGGAGTTGGCGCCGCGCCTGCGGAGTGCGCTGGCGAGAGGAGACGGAGACGGCGATTCGGGCCTGAAGCCTGCGGCGGTTCTCGACGTCTCGCGCGACGACAGGGTTCCGGCAGAGCGCGAAAATCGTTGGAGTTACTGGGCGGCCAGGCGCAGAAAAGCGGCCCCTGTTGAGCACTCGCGCCAATCGGTGAAACAGCCGGCGGGCGAAGCGCCGACGTCGCAGCCGCCTGTCGGGGCGCGCCGCAGCGAGCAATGCGCGCCACAGGCGGCTGCGAGCGCCGATCGGGCACGGCAGCCGCCTGTGGCGGCAACGGCGCCCGCAGCGGCGCGCCTAGAGTCGCCACCCGATGATCCGAGCCCTTCCCAAGACAGGCGGCCGGCTGCGCCCCCCCGAGACACCTTGAATCCGGAGCTGGAAGACGATGACCGCATTACGTACCCCTCCGCCTTCGCCAGTCCTCGTCCGTGGTGATCGACGGGCAAGCGCGATGGTGGATCAGCTGATCGCGCTTTTGCGCGGGCTGTTGATCGAGTTGGGCGTCAAGCACATTGCGCCGCCCAGTGGCGTACTCGATGACGAGGGAGATTTCGATATGCCGATCGATTTCGCGCTTATCCCCAATCAACTGCTGCCGATGTTCGTGCAGCAGGCGCGCTTGGTGTATGCCGAGGCCTGGCTTGATCGGTCGCTGCACAAGAGCTTTACGTACGACCTGGCGCCCGATGTGGGCGGCCAAATGGGCTTGAAAGTGGTGGCGGTGCCTGACGGGGCGCCGTTCGAGATTGCAGCGCTGTGCGTCACCGACGCGTTGATGGAGTTTGCCTCGCGCAATCCGCCGTCCCGCGGCATTTTAACCCTTGGATGAGCGGTAGGAGACAGGCCATGAAATTGACAAGGAAGTGGAAGACGGCAGCGATGCTGGTTGTGCTGGCGCTATCGCTCAGCAGTGTTGCGCTCGCTCAGCAGCAGATGGAGGGCGTGCGCGGCGCTGACGCTATCGAGGGGATCTTCGGGGTGGACGCCGAGACCCTGGCCAGCGCGATCGCGACAGCGCGGGAGTCGAGTTCGATCCTGAGCACCGTGGCGGGTGTTGTGAACATGGCGGCGTTGTTCGCCGCCGTGTTCGTTGTGCTGCTGACCTTCATCAACGCGATTTTGCAGACCGGCGAACACGGCAAGGTAGGTGGGCGCTACTCGATGGTTTGGGTGCCGTTGCGCGTTGCGATCGCAGCAGGTTTTCTCACCCCCTTGAGTCTCGGCGGCTACTCCGTTGTGCAGGCGTTCGTGCTGTGGTTGGGAATGATCGGCAGCGGGTTTGCGGATCAGGCGTGGGTGCGAAGCAACAGCTATTTGAGCGATCGGATGGCGCTTTCTGATCTCGTCCCGCCGAGAGCGAGCGCCAACGTGGCGAGCAAGCTCTATCAAATGGAGGCTTGCGCCGCGGCGGTCGCGAAGAGCGCAACGGGCGACGGCTCTAATGGAGCGACGTCGACGTTCGCAATCGATACGCCAGCGGAATTCATTGAGACCGTTGTTGACAAGTCCACAGGACTCAATCGATTGAATCCTCTTGGCGTAAACGACTCTCGTGAAATCACCATGTCGCTGAAGTATTCAGGAACCGGAGATCTCGCGAACGTCGACACCCTGTGCGGTGCCGTGACCTTGAAGCGCACCGTGCCGCTGGGCACGGTCGCCACTGTTGTGACCGAACAGGAGGTTGCAAGCCTGAGCATGCGTGAGCAAGCGCGCGCGATCGTGGATATCCAGGGGGAGGTTCGAGCGCTTGCGCAGAGCAGGCAGGACGGTACGATCACGGCGCCGGATGTGAGGGCTGAGCTCATTCGGCTTGAGGGCGTCTACCTGCAGCGTCTGGAGCGCGTGACTCGACGAGCGAACTACTACAAATTCGCCGTGGAATCGGCGTTACGGCAGGCTCAGATGGCGACGGCCGAAGCGAATGGTTGGCTGGTCGCGGGCGCATATTACATGACATTTGCTGCATTCGACTCAAGGATGAATCAGCAGGCGTTGACGCCTCCCGAGTTTTCTGATTTCCGTGACGGCGAGCTGCCGTCGTCTGTTCTTCGGGATGTCAGGCCTCAGATAGTCGCCGCAGAGCAGATCTTGCCGCGCTCTGAGGATGCGGCCGGTATCTATGTCCATCCTGACCACGAGGGCGATTGGGAGTTGACGGGGGCTGTTAGTGCAACGATGGGCGCGATCGGGGGAATGGCAAGCCCACAGAAAGCGATCTCGCAGGCGTTTGATTCACTGAATCGCAAAATGGCGGGTATCGCTCGCGATGGGTACGTCTGGATCGCGGAGGCGGCTCTCGATGATGGTTCTTCGCTGGTGCCGCGTATCGTTGAGTGGGGGCATCTGCTCCTCGGAATCGCCGCCGTCGCGTTCACTGCCGTGGCTGCCGGCAGCATTGTCGGAGGCGTATTAACGGGCGTCGGTGGGTTTATGATTTTCGGTATTGGCATGTCCTTCGTCATGCCCATATTTTTTGTGGGCGCGACGATGGCCTATGTCATCCCTGCTCTGCCTCTTCTGATCTGGATTGCAGGCGTTGCCGGCTGGTTGATGATGCTGGTGCAAGCGGTGGTGGCAGCCCCATTGTGGGCCGCAGCGCATGCGTCTCCCGAGGGCGAAGGGTTCGCAGGGCAGCGCGCCATGGATGGCTACATGCTGCTCATCAGTCTTGTCGCGCGGCCTGTGCTCATGATCGCGGGCCTGCTGGCAGCGATGCTGCTGTTGGATTTCCTGGGCGGCTTCGTGCTGAAGGCGTTCCAGATATTTTCCGGAGCGTCTGCAGGGCCAGGTGCCGCGGCGCCGGGGCTCGTCGGGATGGCTGTCTGGATCTTTCTGACTGGCGCGATGCTGGTGGTCCTGACGCGCTGGTCGTTCAGCTTGATTCTCGTCGTCCCGGATAGCGTCCTGAGGTTTATCGGCGCCCGCACGGAAGCCTTCGGTGAGACGAACATGGCCGAGCAGGCGCGAACCATGGCCGTCGGCGCCTGGATGGCCACCCAGCGCGCGGTGGGTGGCGTGTCGGGGGCCGGGTCAAAGCTCGCAGGTGCGGGCGGCAAAGCTGCCGGAGGCGTCAGCGCATCGAGGGCATGAAAGTAAAGAAAAGGGGAGGGGCCTTGGCCCCCCCCCCTTTTCTTCTCCAGTGACGTGCGTTCCGGCTTTATACGACCCCGAAGTACGCAAACGCCTGTGTCAGCGCATAGGCCGGCAGGAAGGCGAAGAGCTTGGTCGCATGGTAGGCGATGATGCTGCCCATCAGCACAAGGAACGGGTGGCGCCGAAGGAACGGAGTCACCGTGTACTGGAGGATGTCCTCGATCTCGTTGCTGTTGCTCCGGACGGCGCCGAGGACTCGATCGCCGAGTCCGAAGAATCGTCGAATCCTGATTGCGCCAATCCCAATGAAGGGCAGTATCGCTATCACGTTGCAGGCGATATCTAAAGGATGTGCAACACGAGATACGTAGCGGGGGTAAAGGTCAGATGCGTAATCGTTGATAGCGGTGGCGTAGATTCCGGCGAGACCCAGAAAGGCAACAAGCACCATGGCGGCTAGGGCCCAGGCCAAGGCCAGCGATACGATGGGAGCAACGTGGCAGCCTTGCGCCCACTGCGCTGCGGTCGCCTGCGTCATCCGCGGCGCGAGGACCAGCGCCAGCAGCGAGCGATCCGTGTACGCGTAGGGGCGCGTCGAAGCAGGACGTATGAATGAAGGCGGGGCAGCGGGTATGTCGCGTATGGCGGTCATAGCTGATGATCTCCTCGGACCAGTCCGGGCCGTTGCCCGTGGAGTTAGATTGCCGCGGCGGGGCTGAACGGGCGATGAGCCGAGCCCCACGAGTGCAGCATCTGTGCTTGCCATGCGGATCTGCAATGCGCTACAAACACAGCATGAGCGACCGAATAGGCCGTTCTTGCGGAACAACTAGCGCAACCGTACAATCGTGCCCACAAGGAGCCGCCATGTCCGTCATACCCCCCCCGAGCAAAAGTTCGTTGGCGCAGAGCGCAGAGATAGACGTCAAGCGCGCCATGGCGCACTTGGGCGGCTATGTCCACGATTTCCGCAAGGAAGCCCTCGCTCTCACGCAGCAGGAGCTTGCGGAGCGCGCGGGGATCGATCGCAACACGCTGGCGCGCCTGGAGGCGGGCCAGTTCGTCAGCTTGGAGGTCCTGCTCAGGGTGTGGCACTCGCTCGGGATCCTCGATAATTTCTTCAAGATCGCGGCCGATCAGGAAGTGTTGGCGATTCAGACCGCGAAAGAAGCGGTGCGGCGAATGCGCGAGCGGACCATCGAGCGCGATTCGCAGCTCTAGCGGTTGCACATTGAAGTCCATGGAAGGAGATCGGCATGAGCAGCAGCCCCAAATTGATTGAAGTTTTCCGCCAGTTTGGCGATGGTCGCTGGGCGTCAGTTGGCGCCTACGTGCTTCCGCGGGCGAACAAGCCGGGCGTCTTCGGCTATCACGCCGATTACGACGGCCCGCCTTTGGCGCCGTCGCTGGATTACCGCAGCGGTAACCGAATGTTTCCGTACGCCGCACCGCGCAATCCGAACATCCGAGGCGAGCACACCGATGACCTGCACCCTGTGTTCGCACAGGCGCTGCCAGGCCGCTGGGGCGAGCTTGTGCTGGCTTCGCACAGTGCGGCCTACGCCCGCGCCACGCCGGCGGAGAAGCTCTTTCAGCTGGGTGACTGGCAGGCAGGCGGACTGCGTTTCAACGCAAGCGACATGGATATCGACAACTACGTCGAGACCTACGAAGCGCTTCAGGCGCTGCAGAAGAGCATCGATAGCTTTATCCAGCGGTATGCCAGCGAAAAGGTCTGTCCCTTCGCGCTGGGCCGAGGCGAGCATCGCTGGGCGCTGGCCAATCACGGCGGCTCACAGCCGAAAGCCGCCTATGTCGATGACATGGGTGAGACCTTTGTCGCCAAGTTTCCGCGTGAGATCCTGGGCACCTACCAAGAGGCGCGCGTTGAGGCATCGCTCTCTGAGGTATCTCGTCGCGCCGGGCTCAAAACCGCCGACACCACTCTGATCAGCAATTCCGACAACAGCTCCATCCTGCTGAGCCGACGTTTCGATGTCACAGAGAGCGGTGTGCTACTGCACTCGATCACCGGCATTTCCGCGATTGCGGATCCGCAGAACGACTACCGGGACCTCGTGAGCTTCGTGCGACAGCACGGCGCAGACCCGGGCGGTGATGTTGAAGAAATCTTCGGGCGCATGGTCCTGAATCGTGCCGTCAACAACACCGACGATCACCTGGGCCAGTGGGTGTTTCTGCAGGACGAGGCCGGCAAGTGGACGCTCGCCCCGAACATCGACGTCATGGTGACGGATCTGGACGTGAACGGGCGTCCGGTGCCGCACAAGCTCGCCATGCTGGACGACCACGAGCCCCCGTTGACCAGCGCATGGATTCTGCGGTCGGGCGCGGCCTTCGGGATTGACGAGGCCCGCGCGTCACAGATTGCGCAGCGCGTCCTCGCCGCGGTCATGGAGTTTCCTGATATCGCCCGCGCCAACGGCGTTGATCCCGTGACCCTGCGGGAATCTATCGAGCCCGCAATGGCGCTTGCAGCTGCAGAGCGCGCAGTGCGCGCCCTCAAAGACGCGGAGGCGCAGCGGTTTGCTGTGCCCAGCCTGTGAGCACCTGCATGAGCGGTTTCGATCTGGTTGAGAGTGAGCAGCTGCGCCGGCTCGCAAACGAGCACGCGCAGCTGCTCACGCGGCAGCTTGAAGAGGGCCCTGCAGCGGTTGAGGACGCGCTCATTGTTCGGGTAGAGACCATGCTTTTGAACGCGGCCAAAGCGTGTCCCGATGTTGCCGCCGTTGAGCTTGCCTACGATGCCACCTCGGGCAGCCCCGCGCTGCGCATGCGCAGCGGGGAATGGCTGCGCATCCCCGTTGATGTCGAAGCCACCTGCCCAGCGCCAGGCCCGCGTCCGCGGTCGTTTGCACAAGGGATCTGACATGAAGAACAGCACGAGGATCTACCCGGGCGTCCGGCACTACAGCCCTTTGATCATGTCTCTGTTCGCCGAAGTCGCGCGAATGCACGCGGCGTTCCAGCAGCAGGCGCTGCCGGTTGAGGCCTACGAGAACAGCATGGCCCGAGCGGATCAAGTCCGGCGGCAGGTCGAGGGTCGGCTGGCGGCTGCGCGGGACACCGCGGCCAGCGCGTAGCGGCGAGCGCGGCGTCCCGCATGAAGAGTCCAAGCACGCGGACGTATCATCGCGCCGAATCTGCGGTGTTCTGCAGGACACGCGAGGTCTTCGGGATCTTCAGCAACATGGCCGCTGGTGCTCCGCTGACGGTCGACGGCGCGACCTGGCGCTCAGCGGAGGCGCTGTATCAGGCGTGCCGCTTTCCCGGCCACCCCGCGCTTCAGGCGCAGATCGCCATGGCGACGAACGCAATGGCATCGAAGCAGCTCGCGCACGCATCGATTGCGCTCACGCGCCCCGATTGGGGATCGACCCGCGTGCACTGCATGCGCTGGGTGCTTCGACTCAAGGCTCAGCAGCACCCCGACACCTTTGCGCATGCTCTGATCGAATCGGGCGACCGGGCGATCGTCGAATTCTCGATGCGCAGTGGTCGCGCTGGGGTACGCGCGGCCGGTAGATCCGCCGCCGGTGCCAGATATGCGTTTGCTGGGGCGAGCCGTTTGTACTGTGGGAGCCTTGCTCGATGTTCCGCCGGCGCCGCGGCGAGCACTTCCGCCGGCGGTCGCCGGGTTCACGCTCGCGAGCGGATAGATCGGTCGGCACTCCCAGCTTCGCTCCCAGAAAAGACGCTGATCAGCGCCTTGTTAGCCTAGGCGCATAGGTGCGACAATGGCCCCATTCCTCCCGTTTGGAGCCAAGATGCCCCGCACTACGTCACCACCGGTGCCGATCCCCTCGAAGGGCAAGCCGAAGATTGACGAAGACGTCGCGCCGAATGCTGTGCCGTCGATGTCGCCGCCGCGCTGGCCAAAGAGATCTGCTCAAAGGCAAGGCATCGATCCGAAGACGGGTCGTTCCGCCATGGGCGTGGCGGTCATCGCCCGGCAGGCAGAGCTAGTTTCGCAAGGCTATGAGCGCATCAGCAATGGACTCCTGACGCCTGAGGCATCTGCGGCGTGGAGGTCACTGAAGGATGCAGGTCTTGTGGAGAGTCGGATTGACGCGCTTAACCAAGGCGTCTTGCTGCTCAAGGCCACTAAGTTGCGCAAGCGCAAATGAGCGCGCAGACGCGTCGCCGAAACCGTCGCGCACTCTGGCTGTTGGTCGGGATCGCATCCGCCTGCAGCGTCTGGGGTTTGAGCCTCGCGCGCGGCGCGCAAGAGATCAATCGTCGCTGGCACGAGGACGTGTTGCTCTGGCAGGCAACCGCAGCGGTGGTGAATGCTAGAGCTGCTGATGGGAACGTGTTTGCACCGTGCGAGTTTCGCGCACAGCAGAGCGCGGTCTACCTCGCGCTGGCCGAGACGGTGCGCGGCGTGTCGTGGGCTGCGGCCGCTCTTGCGTCGGACGTCGCCGACGGCTGCTTGCCGCCTGATGCGCTGCTTGGCGTCCGTGAGCGCGTGCAGGCGGCGCTGACAACCGCGGCGGGGCGGGAGGCGGCGGCTCTCCCGTGGCCATCCCCTCATGTGTTCGATTCCGGTGGTGAGCTCGCGAAAGCGCGTGTTGCCGTCGAACGGGCTCTCATAGAAAGCCGTTCGCAGCAGTGTTTTTTTGAGGTCAGCCGCGCGCTTCGAGACATTGATGCGCCGGGACCCGGCAGCGGGAGAGTGTTCTATGCGCGCTGCAGTTAGCCTGCCGGGACGGCATTCTTCAATCGGCTTCTGGATTCGCGATGCAGTCGCCGTGATCTGCTTTGGTAGCGCGTTCGCCGGCGCCTTGTCCGTTGGTCCCGAGGCGATCCAGTGGGGTCTCGAGGTCTGGCCCTACTCGCTGAATATGCCGACCTGGGGACCCTGATCCGGGCCGTTAGGCCGCGCCGCTAACAGCGGCGCGATGGCGCTCTAAAGAACCTGCGTCCAGCGCCGCGTCAACACGCAGCTGCGCGTGCTTCGAGAGCAGCTGTACGTTGACGATGCCTGTCGGCAGCAGTACGGCACCGCGCTCCAGGCGCGCGGTGCCGATGCTCGTTGCGAGGTCAGGCGCATCGGACTCCAGAGGTCTCTGCGTAGCGTACGTCCGCGCGATCGCGACGTGGCAAACCGCATCGAGATGCGATGCGAATGGGCCGAGCAAAAGTGAGCTGGCGCTGGCGCCGCGGCGCGCGGTGACGTAGTAGACGCTGGTGGGACGCTCATCGATCTCGAACAAATCTTCGGGCGCAAACGCGCAGGTCTCGCGTAGCTCGGGTTCCGGGCGCTCTGGGCGTTCTCCGGGCCGAGCGTATGCGTAGGCCTCGACGAGCAGAAAGCGATGTGCGCTTCGACTGGCGCTGTCCGGAAAACGTGATTCGATCCAGACCTGTCCGTCGATTGTCAGCACGGACCCAACAACGCGAGCGGTCGGGGAGCCGCCGGCGCGCCTGAAGGGGACGGAGACGGTACTGCTGAGCGGGAGGGTGGCTGTCGAGCTTGTGCGGAAGAGCAGTACGGGCACGCGCTGGGCGGCGTCTCGAAGCTGGTCGCGGCGAGCCCACAGGGCCAGGCCAGCGGCGAGCTGAGCCTCGACCGTGTTGCGCCAGTTGAGATCGTCCTGGAGATGCAAGAAGTGGTCGAGTGCGCGGGCCTGAATGGGCGCGGAAAGTTGATCGTAGACTGCGAGCAGCAGTGGCATTGAGCGCGGCTGCGCAAGCAGCTGGCTGTGGTAGGCCTGTTGCGCCTCGCGCTCGCCCAGGCCGTTGCTTGCGGCGGCGTAGCGGGCATCGTCGAGTCCGAAGTCCTCGAGGTAGGCGTCGCGATAGAGGGTTGCATTCCAGCATGCGTCCACCCACGCATCGAACGACAGGCGATAGATCGGTGGCGAAAGCGGAGGGGGGTACATGTCCATGGGCTCGTCCTTGAGCGGGTGTTGCTGGATCAGGTGGGACTGGGTGAAATCGAATCGAGCGCTGTGTCCGAGACATCCTCATCGGAAATGAGGTGGTCCCCGATAGCCCCCGATTTTTCATAGGTGTACTCCACCGGCGCGTGGATCTCGTGCGCTGCAGGGATGGGCGCGCCGCTTGGGAGAGTCCAAATCAAACTCCAGTCGTCTAGGATTTCGATCCCAAAATTGCAGTGGAATACGTCCATGACAGCGCTCAGACGGTGCTCCAACGGCACCCGACAGTCGACGACTATTTCATAGGTGCCGGGAGCGAAATCAGGCGCGCCGTCGCCGATGTAGCTTGCGTTAACTCGGTAGAGGTCCCGTGCACCACTTGCCAAGGAAGGGCCGCATTCACCGGCGAGACTCGAGCGGCGGCGCTCCATGATGTGTTCTACCGCTTCAGGCATCGGGAGGCAGGTGAGATCGATAGCCCCAGGGCGATTTTCGAGAAAGTCGTCGCGGTCAGCGGCGCTCAAGGGCGAGGCCAGGATCTCGCAGCCATCACCCTGAGGCAGCAACACCACGAGGTCGCCGTTCCCGTGGTGTTGGCAGAGCGCGTGCATCAAGGCGAGGGATCGGTCATCCGCACAGCGCTCTTGGGTTTTCGATTGTGGGCCGCCAGCGAGCGCGGAATCGAGACCGTGGAAGTGCCGCCGAGCGGGCGCCTGCACGTCGCTTGGCCACGAGGCGAAAACATGCAACGGCACGACCGCATCCCGCGGCGATGACATCACTTCGTGGTAGTAGCAACGACGCGCATCGCGCTGATCGCCGCCGTTCGCGGCGCACGCAAACCGCGCGGCATCCAGATTTCCGAACTTCTCCAGGTAGAGAGCCTGGTAGCGCGAACTGGACCATAGGGCGTCTACCCACGCATCGAAGGTGTGGGCGTGCGCAAGCGGGCGTGCATAGGGGTGGGGGCGCGTCGTCATAGTTCGTCCTTGAACGGTGTTAGCGGGTTAGATTGAAGGAGCGGCTGCTTCATTTTCGGCAGCTTCAGCACCGCGCTCCGCGCGCTTCTGCATTGCCGTGAAGGTGACCGGTTCAGGGTTCATGGCATCAGCCCTCCCATGCGGTGCGCGGACGGCGGATTCAAGTCGATGCCGCGGCTGCCCCATGCGTCCTTGACTGCGTTTATGTAGGCGTCTGGATCGTTGGCCAGGCCATTCGCAATAGCGGTGTAATTCCTGTCCTCTGTCTTGAGGAAAGCAAGGCTGCCAAGTGCACCGCAGTCGGGAACGTAGGCCTGCGTGAGCGCATACGAAAGATCGTTCCAGGCTCCGCGCAAATGCTCGGGCACGTGCGCTCCCGTCATGGGCGTGTTGAGCGGAAATCCCAACGCGTGGAACAACGAGTCTGTCAGTGGTCTCGGCAGCGCACACCAGATCACCTGGACCAAATGTTCGGTCGCGAAGATGCGATCGCGCAAATGAGCGAGGGCGACGTTGACACGGGCGACTTTGATGAGATCAAAGGAGTCTGGGGCAACGTATTGCCGACAGAGAGCGCATAGAAGAGTGGTGCGAAGATCGTCGACGGAGGGAGCAGGAGCGTAGTCGCCGGTGATCAGCGCCAAATTGTGTGCTTCGGCCGTGAGCCACGAATCGTGCCGTGACCACGTGGGCATCTGTGATTGGGCAGCCTGCGCAACATAGCACCGTGGCGGCGCGCATCCGGATGTTCTGGAAGAAACCCGCGGCTGAGTCGCTTGAGCCAACCTGGCACTCACGTCAATTGCCGCATCCGGTTCAGATGGAAGCTGACTCATGGGGATGGCAACGCAAACGCACCACTGCGGCCCGCTGTCGCAAGCTGGGTTGAGAGTGGTCGCTAAACCAGGTAACTGTCGACCAATAGAACGTAACCACGGCTTGATGCGGGGCGCCTCATGAGTGTCGCGGATAGTGCCGGTAAGTGCGGCGTAGCCCGCGGCTTCCACCCATGCGCCGCTGACCGCTGCCGGATGACGAGGCGTAGGAGACCACGCATCCAAGAACGTCGTATGGGCAATGCGAGCGAGGGCCTGCTGTACGGCCGCTGCGGGCGCGGCGGCGCGACTGATGGGAATGAACGTCGTCAACAGCAGACAGGGACGATCGGCGGAATCAATTGGCGGGTTAAGGTGCATGGGGATCTCTGAGCAAAAGGATGCGTGCTGTTGCGTCTAAGCGGGAGCGCTCCCCATCGATGTGCCCGCGGTCGGCGCGCTTATTGGAGCCGCTTGGAGCAGCGCGTCTAGGCTGAGTGTCTGCATCGACTCGAAGCACGCGATGTTCCGATCCCTTGCGGCAGCTGTGTGCTCCCCCAAAGCCATCAGGTCGCCCTGCGTCAGCAAGGCTCCGGCGAGCACGTGGCGTGCGTTGCGTCCGAAAACGTCTTCGCACTCGTGAGGGTTGTCGCACAGAACAATCAGGTGGGCGCTGTCTGGGGCGTTTCGCGCCGCTTGAATTGCGGCGTACTGCATTTGGTCCAGCGTGGGAAGCCAGTAGGTCAGATAGGGCGATTCGTCGTGCGAGGGAAATGTCCGTATCACGATGTGATCGCGGCTGCCGATCCAAAAGTGCACATCTGAAGGCGTGCGTGCCGCTTCCGGGTTGAGGCGATTGTCGAAAACCAGGTGGCTGTTCGAGTTGTCCAGATCGACCACACCGCTATACGGATACGAAGCGTTGATCGTTTTGACTGCGCCCTCCATTTCTGACGCGAGAGCGACGGAGAACGGCACGAGAACGAAAGCAGCGTGAGCTCCCTGAGTGGGGGTCGCGCAAACTGCGAAATACACGATGGAGGGCGGAGTTGTTTGCACGACGGGACATCCTTGTCTCGGTAAAATAGGGTTCAGGCCACCGCCCGCGCGAGCGAGTGCCCGCCGACGAGGACCTGCTGGAAGGTGTTGCGGAAGTTGCCGGAGGCCTTGATCTGAGCGGCCAGCGTCTCGCGCGGGCGGATGTACTTGAGCGTGTCCGGGGTGATTTTGAGCTTGCGAACCGACTGATCCCAGAACATTTCGTCGAGACCCAGAATCAGCTTTGTGGCCACGTTGCCGAGAAAGTCCTCGCTGAAGTGGTGCGGGCTCTGGCTGATGCCCCACAGGCCGACGCCAAACTTGCGCGCCTCGCGGGCGAGAGTATCGATTGGGTTCGTGGTGTCATCGTTCTGGGCGCTTGCGTACCTGTGCGCCTCGTCAACGACGATGATGTCGCGCACGTCGTCCTGCTCGCCGCGCTGCACCGCCATGTTGAAGATGGCCTCAAGCCGGAACCAGACAAACAGCTTCGACTCGTCGGACGGAAGCGCGGTGATGTCGTAGTGCCAGATCCGTGCTGCGGGATCGAAAGGCGGGACCGCCGGTTTGAAAATCCCGATGCTCTCCAGGTTTTCCAAACGGTCGACGACGCCCTTGAGCACGTCCATGGAATCGTATTTCAGGACGTCCTCGAACTCCCTACCCGTCTTCAGCGTTTCGAGGTGTTTGGTAAAAGCGTCGACGGCTTTGGCGGACAGCGCCTCCATCTGCCCGTTGGCTTTGTCGGCGCCCTCGGTGTCGGCCGACTTCCCGGCCTGCAGGCTGCGCTTTGCTGCCGCCTGGTGCTGCCGCATGGCTTTATTGACCGCCTCAAGAGCGGCAACCGACGCGGTATCTGCGCCAAGGTAGAGCTGTTTGAGCTTGGCGCGCGCAAAGCGCAGCACGTCGCCGATCGACGGAACCTTGCGGCCTGGGGTCATGCGCCAACTGTCCGGGCGATCCGCGAAGTAGCCGTTCGCGGCATAGACGTCGGTCAGCAGGTTTCGCAAGGCGGCTTCCTGCTTCGGGCCGAGCGCGCGACTGGTGCGGTCGAGTGCGGAAATCAAGCCCTGAACCTTGCGGCGCACGCCGCCGAAGTGCGGATCGGAGTTCAGCAAGAGTGGGTTGAAGCCGTGCTCGCTTGCTTCGCTGAAACGGACGCTGGAGGCCCCTTCGAGTTTTAAGTCGCCGTGGACATCAAAGACGTGGATGCGCGGTGCGCTGTGCGACTCCGCTGCCGCTTTGAGTATCCGACGGACCGTGTAGGTCTTGCCTGTACCCGAGCCGCCGCAGATCAGCATGTGCGGATTGATCACGCGCTGACTGTCCCAGACAACCAGGCGCTGCTCGTTCTTCTGCCGAAGGGTGTAGTCGTCAAGGCCGATTGGAATACGCATGAAGTGCTCCGGAGAAACGTCAGTCAGAACCCTGTCCGCATGCGCGCAACAAGTCCACCGGTGGGCGGGCGGCGCGGCGCGGTGGGCTCGGTTTGGGTTGGGGAGAGGGATGGCTGGGGTGGGTGGTAGAGCGCCAGGCGATCGATCAAGGCCGGCAGCCAGGTGTCGCGCGTGGGATACCAGGCATCGATGGCGTCAGAGAGACGCTGCCCGCATGCGACGCCACGCTTGCTGCTCACGAGGGCAAGAATGGATCGAAGCGACGCGCTGCCGGGAACATGGCCGCGACGAATCCAGTCGCGCGCCTCGTGTGCGAGGCGTTCTGCCTCGCGGGTTTCAGGGTCTGGCGCGCTGGTGTTGTGATTCTGGGTGCTCATCGTGGGCGTCCGTGTCCGTCTACCCCGTACGTTAGCGCACCGCGTGCGCACTAAGCAAACCAGTGGTATTGTCGATGGCGCTCCCCCAGCACGATTTCCCGCACTAGGCACGGAGGCCTTAGACCATGATTTCATTCGAGATTCCCGTACACATGCCCAGCGCTGGCGACAGCAGCCCGTGGGGTCGTATTGATGCCGCTTCGAGTATCGCGGACGGAATTGTCACCGCCAGCACGCCAAGTCATGGAGGGATCTGGCTGTCGAGGTCTCGTTTTGAGGCTGTAGATCCGCGCTGGGGCATGCCCCAGCCGTCAGGCTGGTTTGAGGAAGATTGCGAGTGGGCAATCGCGGCTTACACGCATCTCGACGAATTCAAGGCATGGTTTGCGGTGCATAGACCGCAGCATGATGTCGAAGCGTCAGTGCATCAGACGCTGCGTGCGTGGCTGCCGGATGCGTACGAGGCGATCACCGGTCGCGAGGTGCTCTTGGGTCAGTCTAGTGCGCGCGACCTCATGCGCTTCGCCGCGGCGCGGCCAGAGGGTGTGTGGATGGACGCAGCGTACGGGGGCTGGCACGGACTCGTTCCGGACGGGCATGTGGGAGTGCACGTCCGCGCTGGAAACCGGAGTGCACTTGCCGAGGCAGGCGGAGACGTTCGAGGCGGCGGATCCCCTGAAGCCAGAATTCTTATTACGAAAAGCGACTATGACCGTGCGTGTGAACAACACCGATGGCTAGGGCCGGCGCCGCTCGAATCCTACGAGCGCTGGCCGGAGACGAGCGGCCAATTGACTCTGGAGAACCCGAGCGCACACCTGCGGGCGATGACGCTGAAAAACGCAAGCAAGGAGGATGCGATGTTGAACCTCGCGAGCTGGCGACCCGGGAGCGCCGCAATGCTCTATGCCAAAGCAGGTCAGTTTGATCGAGTGCTGCCGTTACTGGACCGATTCGATGCGGGCGATGCAGGCGTGTGCGATGTCGTGCTGTGGATGGCGGCTCGAGTGGGCGACGAGGCTCCTGTCGAGCGGCTGCTGGCCGCGGGCGCCGACCCCGATTGGAATGACGCGATCGCGCTGCACGCCGCGCAGTTTCATAAGCACCATTTCGTCGAACAGGTACTCAAGAACGCGCGTGCGCCGGTCGCGAACCGAAGCGTAGGCCTGGCGCCGTGAGCGCATGCCGGCGGTGTAGCGGTGGGGAGCGAGCCCCGCGCACAGCAGCGGCATGCGGAGGTCCTGCCTATGCTGTTACTGTGCCAGCGTGGAACGCGATAGCTGGAGTCTCGGGGTTCGCCCCGGGTTGCGCCCACGCCGCCAGGCCCCGCGTCTGGTCCCCGCCATTGGTAGGGATGCGCCCGCAAGGGTAAGGGCTCCAGCCCCATTCAAAAGCCCCGCTATCCGCGGGGCTTTTTTGTGTGAACTAGAGCGCCGATGCGAGTTTTCCGGTCGCAATCACTATGGCGCTCCTGGAAGAGGTCTGTGATTCATGTCCTCATGGTCATACAAGCGCACGAGGGCGCTGCGCGAGTTTCGGATAGACGCTCCGCAAGCCGCACGGCATCTGAGCGCAGCCAAGCTACCGTTGAATCGAGCAAGCTCACAGCGCGTTTGGCATCCGCTAACACGTGGGCCTCCGTGCCCGTGGGAGCAGAGCCTGAGTTGCTTGACTGTAGTGCATCCGCGTAGATCGCGATCAGGGCATCCGGGCGCGCGCTTACAGAAACGATACGTCCGGCGCGCGACTCGACTTTGAAGGCACCGGGGTCGTCGCAGCGTTCGACGTAGTCGTCGAAAAACGCCGCGGGGAGACGAAGGCTGAGCGGCAGGTGCGTGGCATAGGGGTTTGACATGGGCGGAGCTCCGTGGGGTGACGCCGCTAGGCATCAGGACATCGAGAAGGTTTGTATGCGCCTCGTCACAGGCTGATCAGCCTGGTGCGTTTCGCCGGCGCGCCAGTCGGTCGCGCGTGCTGCATGGTCCAGGCGCGAAGCGGCCCAGTTTTTAGGGTTGCCGTGATAGCGATATTCAGGGAGTGAGGAGATCACGAAGACAAGCGACAGCCTGCGCTCAGCGTCTGCACTCAATACGAGCTCGGGCGTATCGCCGGTGGAGAGTGGGCAATGGCCCGGTATTGACGCGGGTAGATGAAACCCTGCTGCAGCAACGGCGTGTGCGATGTCGCCATACAGCTCATCGGGAAACGAGTTCTGGCATAGCAGCCGCAGATGCTGACTTGCGTAGTCGGTTTCCCAGCCTGCATCCCCGCTGCGGGTTTCACTCCGCAAGTAGACCGCTCGGGTAGGCCGTAGATTGTCGATTGTGGCCTCTGCAATATCGCACTCGGCAAGATAACCTTCCGGCAGGCCGAGCCGCACACGGTCCAATTCACTGAGCCCGTACATAAACCACAGGCGTCCATCTTTCCCTCGGGACGCGCTCACGAAAAAGCGTTCGTTGTAGGTATTGTTGACCAAGTAAGCGAACGGGTCGCGATCGGGTGTCAGAAAAAGAACGCCGCCTTGTTCTTTTGTGTAATAGCCGTCAACGCATACGTTGTCGGTGTCGTCGCTGTTGATGAAGCGAGCGGTTCCGATAGCGAGGGTGGTCATTGTTAGAGCCTTCCTTGGCAGTTTGTTTTGATCGCGTCTGTGCTCAGCCGCCGGGCGACCACGCAGGTTTCCCAGCGGTGGTTGGCGAGGGTTCGGTACAAACCGCGAAGCAGCGAAGCGCGTCCTCAGCTTCGCCGAGATCAAGACCCTCGGCGCCACGCCAGTCCGGGATGCCGATTCCCTTGAGCTGGTCAACCAGTCCAGCAAGAGCCGCTACAGCCGGGTGTGCCGGAAGGGATGCGGGGTCCGTCAGCAACGATCGGAGGTCATCCTGAAGGCTTGAGAGCATGTCTACCGCGTCTCCGCCATTGACATCGTTCTCGCCTTCGGGGAGATAGAAGCCAAGCTCGTCCATGGAGGCGTGCAGCGTTCCTGCCAGCCGCATGATCGCGGCGTGCGAGTCCAAAAGGTCGGCTAGCGGATTACGCGCTGACGCAAGCACGCTGTTGCAATAGTGCAAGAGATCGTTGACCTCGCTGATGACTTGGATGCCTTCGTCTTCGTCGTCTCTCTCGGACTCGGTGGCCTTGATGACAAAGGAGGCGTCGTCGTATGTCGATCCGCGTGCCAGCAGATTGCTGAGCGTGCGTCTGCAGGTCGCTGCGAGCGCCAGCAGAGGAGCGTGGACAGGCGCCTCAATGGCCTGAGCCAGCTCGCCACGCAGTGCTCTGGCGATGCTGTGCGCCGGATGATCAGCGTTATCCCCAATCGAAGCGAGGACGCCCTCAATGGCTTGGGCGGAGGCGAGGTCAAGCGTCACGTTGGTGCGTTCAATAGTCATGGATGCGACCTCTAGGAAGAAGGGGAATGGGTGCGAGGCCGCGACGGCGGCCCGCACAGTGCAGCGTCGTCGTAGCGCAGCTGCGCGTGGGTCAGCACGCCCGCACTTGTGCAGGAAACCTTGCACGCCAGCCCGCATCCCTGATCGATGAATTCGACGCGGACACTGTCGAATTGCGTGCAAAGCAGCAGTGCCGCGCGGTCCGTTCCGCTTACGAAGCGCACGTCGAAACTTTCAGCCAGTGTTGGGGTCACCCAGTCGTCTCCGGCGTGCCGGATCAGCACGTACGGCCCCGTCACCCCTAGACCGAGGTCCTCCCACGTTGCGCTCGTGAGCGTGCGGCCTGGAGAGTCTGCAGCAGCGTGCGGGCGTCGCAGCGCCACGCCGCTGTGGTCGCAGGGTGTGACGTGCAATAGCAGTCCGACGGAGTCGACACGCAGCAGCACCTCGAGCAGCGGCGCGCTGGTGTGCGGTGGGTCCGCGGGCGCGAGCAGGAGCGTTGTGTGCTCACGTGAATCGCGGCCGAAGATGGGTACGCACGGAAGGCGCGTCGCCAGCGCTTGAGATGGCAGGCCAAGCGGTAGCTTTTCGGTAGCGGCTTGTCGGATCCGGAGCGCCTGCTCGCGCTGCAGCGCGCTCCGGATCGCACGGCGCTGGGCAGCCGGCACATCATCGCGAAAGGACATCCAGACGGTTGATGCAATATTGAAAAACGCGGCCGCATAGCGCTGCTCGGATTCGCTGATTTTCAGGACAGCAGTCTCGGCGCGATTCAACTGGGACAGAACCTCCGTTCCCAGGCCCCGCCATTTAGGGTCTATCGCATGGAGGGCGGTCTCCCAGCCGTTTGAGAGCACTGTGCTCTCGAAGATCCGATAGAGCTGAGTTGAATCCGCCGCATCAAGCAGCGCAGCCCACAGCGGGATGTCCCTCTCTCGCGCGAGAGCGCGAAGCCGCAGAGCCTGTTCATTCGCGTCGAAAGGGCTCATGGCTGTGGCACCCTTCCCACAGCGGAGGTTGTCGGCCGTGGCTTATTCACCTGACGCCAGTCTTCAGCGATGCCTCGCGCGGAGCGATAGAGTTCGGCGACCGGGCGCGTGATGAGAATCACCTCGTCCGAAGACAGCGGCGAGGCGCATGCGCTGATCAAGCGTGCGTGTACCGCGAGCAGGGCGGTTTGCGCAGACTGCAGATCCGCAAGCGCATGTTGGACCAGGGCAGTGTGATCTCCCGCGTGCTCCCGCTCTTCGGGGCGCTGCGTCGGCGCAGCTACGGACTGGTCGGCGGTAGCGGGGCTGGCAGCACGGTCAATCGCCACGATCAGCGGGTGGCTCGGTTGCGAAAGCGGGTTTCTGGGCTGCATCTCGCGTAGCGCGCTCAAGTGAGATCCAAAACCGTCGCAGCCGGCGAGATCCAGAACCTTTTGCGCGCGCGTCACCGCGACGTACAGCAGCCGACTTTCCTCCGGCTTCCAGCGTGATCCGCTGAGGGGCGTTCCCCTGATGTCCATGGGCGTGACGACACAGAAGTCACCCGCAAGGCGCACCTGGTCCCACTCGCGGCCTTTCGACTTGTGCGCCGTCGTCAGGATCACGTCAGCACGATCCTCGTCGTCGCCGGTCGGGTTTGCCGGCACCTGGCCCACCATCGTCTGCAAACGCGGCGCGCCATACTCGGAAACGAGCGCAACCAGAACCGAGAGGTCTTTACCTGGAGGGGTCTTCGAGAATATCTCGACCTCATTCCAATCGATGAAACCCGCGAGCTCAGGTGCGGTCGGTGTGCGCTTTTCTTGCAGCGCCGTCACGGATTCCAACAGGCGTATCAGGTCGGTGGTGCCGCCTACAATCACGGCACTTTGCTTGCGCGATAGCGTGGCTGCCAGTTCGCCGATAAGGCCCGAGTTCGTTCGCGTGATGACCGTTCCGGTGTCGACTGACCCAAGTCGGGTGTCGAGCGAATCAAGTCCGCGGAGGTTGATGGTCCGGTCAAGTGCAGACTGAAGCACGACGTTCGCAGCATCAGCAACGCGAGGCCCGAACCTGAAGCTCTGGCTCAAGGTTGCGGCGGCCTCCAGGTTGAAGGCGCCCATGGCATTGACCGCGCCGCGCCAAGAATAAATCTGCTGATGCGTATCGCCTACGACAATCAGCTGGCAGCGCTGTTTGCTGAACAGATCGATGATAAGCGGCGTGGAATCCTGCGCTTCGTCAAGCAACAGCACATCTGCGGGCAGCTGAGGATCGCTGAGGGCCCACATTTTCAGGTAGACGTCGTGCGTGATTGACTGCCTTTGGTCGTTGCTGGTGTCAGACATCGCAGACCACAGTTTCCGAGCGACCGAGAACACCGCATGAGCGAGCAGCGGGTCGTCCTTGCAGACCACGTGCTCCTCAGTGAGTGCGCGTTCCGCGCTCTGACAGAAGTTCGCGATCGTCTGCAGTACGTAGTGCGCGCCCGACACGGCATCGAGGCCTGCGAACGTGGAGCTCCCCCAGCCCTGTATCGCCGCGAGGTTGCGAGCGGGGAGCGAGCCTGTCAGCCGTCCGCCGTCCTGGAAGAACCGCCCGTATTCCGCATAGGCGAGTCCGTGATTCGTTTTCGCAGTGACATTGCGCGGCGCTGACGTTTTGAAGTCGGCCACGCTTTTCTTGCCGAAGGACGTGTAGATCATCTGGCACTTGGGCAACGCGTTCGCGATGAGCTTGAGCGTGCTGGTCTTGCCGGCCCCTGCGCGCGCCTCGATGCGCAGGCCGCGGCGGGCAAGTGCGTGTTCCATCGCGACCGCTTGTTCATCCGTGGGTTTGAAGCTCATGGAGGTCCTTTCCATATGACGCCCGAAGGGGGCTTGCGCTGATTACGTTAGCGGAATAGGATGTCAATACGCAACCGGCGCAACGTCGGTTGCCATGAGCGGCGCCATCGCCGCACGGAGGCTGAGTGAGCAAGTCAGGGTTGGCGGAATCGATCTTGCGGACCCTGCGCGAACTGCCGCAGACCGACCGCATATCATCCGAGCGCGTCATGCGCTTTGCGCAGTGCGCAGCGCAGCTGCCGCGCCTACAGATCGATCGCATGCTGCGCGATTTGCGCGGACTCACCACCCCCGAGCTGGCAGTTCTGATTCGCGAAGCCCGCGGCGAGCGGGATCACCGCACGTCAGCCCGCTCGATCGCAAGCGCGAAGCTGTTGACTCGCAGCGGCGATCTCGCGGGGCGACACCCCGAACTCGACGTGGCGCTGCCGTTGGCTGCAAGTCTTTTGACGCAAGGGCACGGCAGCTTCGCTCTGGATCTCACCCATGCCGCGGCTGCGGCACGGATTGCGGAGCGTGCCGAGGCGCCGTGGCTGCTCCCCGACCCGGCGATTCAGTTCGTGCGGATGCCCGCCCGCGGGGGCGTGCCGCGGTTTGGAATTGCGTATGTCCGGCCGGTCGCTGAGCGGGCAGACGCGGATGTCGAATTCGACGCGCGCCTTGCGCTTTCCATGGCGGCGTACGCGGCCGTCGCAGACGGTGTTCTCGCGTCGCGCCCGGAAGCGCTTTTCGTCCTCAATGTGGTGGCCCCGGGTTTGAGCGCGTGGGCACCCCTGCTGCGTGCATCGCCGGCGGCGGCCGATGCGGTGCGGGCGGCACTGATGGACGGCGACTGGACAGAAACACCTCCGGTTGCGCTTCGCCCTGTGGCCTGTGATTACTCGATGTCGATTGTCAGTGATGCGCTGAAAGTCGGGCATGGATTCTGGGCGCGCTGCGTGCTCGCGGGCGCGGTCCCTGCGCTGGCGCCTGAAGATGAGGCCGCCGCGCAGTTGACCGATGCCAACGCGCCTCACGTTCGTCATTTGGCGGAACAACACCAGCTCACCGAGCGTGTCGTTGAGGGTCTGGCGGCACGCCTGCAGGTGCAGGCAGCAGCGATCACTGCACTTGTGAATAGCGAGCATCTCGCGCTTGGCGCCCATGGAATGGGTCCTGCGCGGATTGAGGTGACGGAACGCCTTGATATGGAAGCGGCGGCCAAGGAACTCGTGGCGCGGGATGTCCCCGCGCTCGAATGGGCTGCGATCGACTGGGATGTCGACGGTATGCGTGCAGCCCTGGAAGGGCTGGGCGTAGACGTGCGCGAGTTCGCGCGGACCGGGGAGTTCGATCCGGTCCGCATGACGGCGGCACTTGGGCTGGATGCCCGAGCTTTTGTTCTGCGCGAGACGACGGTTGCAAGGACGCAATCGCCCGGCATGGAAGCCGACCGAGCACGTTTTGACGCGCTCGCGGACGAACTCACTGCAAACGTCGCCGATGTCGTGTTCGAGCAAACCCAGCAGGGACGCGCAGCTGCGGATGGAGCGCAGTCAGACGCCGTCGCGCAGGCAGTGCGAGCGGCATGAGGCAGGGACGGCTTCAGCAGCACCACGCGGCCACGGATGGCCGCGTGCATGCAGTGGCCACACGTGGCGGCTGCGCACAGCAAAGGTCGAGCGCAGGACGCGCTCAACCATGGCAGACCTAACTATGCCGCTCGCGCGGTATCAAACGGGCATCCGCCCTCACATGGAGCAGTGAACATGAGTTTGATCCAGGCAATTCGCCCGAATTCCGGCGGCCGCAGGAACACGACCGATAGTTTCTTCGGCGTCGTGAAGTCTTACCACATTGAGGACGAGGCCGTGCCGTATGTGTTGGTCAGCGTCGTTGGGACCGACAAGGAGCGGCGCGTCGCGTTGAATCCTGATACCAAGTACAACCGCCCGAACCCGAAGTACGATCGACCGACGATCGCTGATCTCACCAAGGGCAAGATGAAAACGGCAATCGGCGGCACCGTCCGCATCGAGAGCGCTTACGAAGACCGCAGCACGAAAACCTGGTTGGCACGGTGGGTTGGCAGCGCGTTGAAAACGCCGGAACAGGGCATCGTTCGTTCGTTCGACGAGGCGCGCGTGGGTTCGCTCGTGACCAAACAAGACGGCAAGACGTACCGTCCGCTGGACATCCTCCACAGCGACCGGGCGATCCCGGTGTGCTCGTTGAAAGAGTTGGACACGGCGATTGCCGACGCCATCACTTCGTCGAACGGCGCGTTCATCCGTATCCGTGAGCCCGACGCCGCCGGCAAGTCCAGCTACGAGGGCGTGTTCGTGTCCGGCGGCCGTGCAGACGCGGACGTCCAGACGCGTATTGAGCGCGCACTCGGTTCGGACAACGCCAATTTCAAGCTCCTTCGCACCGCACTGGCCGAGAGCGATGCGCCGGAAGGTTCGTTGGTCGAAGTCGTGCCAACGCACCGCGTGTTCTTCGGCAGCGAGTCAGCGACGCAACGGACGCTTGATGCGATCTTCTGCGGCAAGCTGGATGACAATCGCACCTACAGCAAGGGCTTCACCGATCTGCTCGCGACCTTCCATTACCACGAGGGCAGCGAAGATCTGATGTGCGTGAGCGCGATCCCGAAGTTCAACCCGGCCTTGTTTTCACGCGTCGGCATGAGCTTCGAGAGCGACGGTGAGGCCGGCGCAGAGTCCGTCGAGAGCGCCGCGAGCGGCGCAAGTGGCGCGGCGGAGTCTGATGCTGACGACCAGCTGCCGCCGGAAATGGACCTGGAAGAAGCGATGTCCGCGCCGGCGTCGGATACCCCCCGCTCGCGTTCGGCCGAGCCGGCGTTCTGAGTCGAGATCCTCCCCACGGAAATCAGGACAGGTCGCCACGGATGGCGGCACGGCACGGACGCCGCCTGGGGTAGGGTTGTCGCGAACGAACAAAAAGGAGCCCCGATGCAACCTTTGAAGCCATTGGTGTTCAAGGCCTCCGGGCACGCCCAAGGCCATCCGCTGTCCTTGGAGACCTTTGAGGCACAGTCAGACGCGCCGGCCTGGTGGCCGGCCCGTCTGACTCTCGGTACGGCACCGGCGACGCGAGCTTTCGATGGTCGCGTGCATGGGCTGGACGGTCAAAGTGCCTACATCACATTCGCAACGCTGGTCGAGCGGCGCGGTGACCGCAACGTCTACGCGGACATCTTGCGTGGACGCAAAGCCTCTGCTGCTGGAGGCCCACTGGAAGCGGTGTTTGTGCCGCCGAATGCGGCGGCACAGATCAAGACCCTGATTCAGCACGCCGCACACGGCGGCGTCAGCAAGGACGTGGCGCAGACGGCGCGAGCCGAAGCGCAGCGCATCCGCGAGACCTACGGCGAAGCAATCAGTCTTTCTGTCGACCTGGCGTTTTCGCCGGAGTCACAACGATCGGCTGCGGTCCGCCGGGCTGATGGATCGCCGCGGCTCTGACCTGCTTTTTTAGAGCAACTTTCGACGCTATTGATATGCGGGCCCTTTGTCTGTAGCGGTCCGCTGGAGAAGTGAACATGATCCAGTGGATTGATCTCGCAGCGCACGGGCTGCAGCTCCGCGGCGCGCAGCGCGAGGGCGAGGTGCGTCAGGTTGTTGCCGTGCCCGCTCCGATCGAAGGCGAGCTGTCTGCGGAGGTTCGCGCGGCGCTGGCTGGGCTCGGCTTTGGCATGAGCGGCTTTCCAGCTGTTCTGCATCGCGCAGCGCGCGGGCTCCTCGTGACACAGGTGCTGGCGGCGTTCCCGAACGGTCGTCCGGCGACGCTGGCTGCCGAAGAGCTGTTTACCGCGCCCTATCCAGACGGTCGGAATTTCTCGCCGTTGGGGAGGCTCGCGACGGCGCTGGCCGAGTGTCGGGTGGGCGCTCTGGATATGCTCGGCACGGCAACCGCTTTGGAGCGCGAGCTCAGCCTACGCTCCAAATCAAAGAGCGCCGCAACGGCGTGGGAGCGCTGGGCGATTTTTGATGATTCCGAAACCTTGGCCGGCGCGGATGCCCAGGCGATCGCGCTATGGATGGAAAGCAAGCTGCGTACGCAGACCTTCAGTCCGTCCGGCGACGCAGAGGGCGTGTCTGATGTCGTTCCAACGTTCGCTGTCCGTGTGCACGGCGAGCACCGCGCGCTTGTTGAGGCGCAGGTCTCCTGGGAGAACACGACCCGCCGTGGGATCGACGCAGAGCTATCGCTGGATGAGCTGCGTGCGCAGGACGTTGAGATGCTGCTGGGTGAAACGCCACGAGTAGAACTTGCGCGTTCTTCCATAGGGGTGTCGCGACGTTGGCTGGGCGCCGCGGCCGCGGCCATAGACAACGCCGTGTATGCGGCGGCCGATACCGAACGGCGCGCTCGCGAGGCCCTGTGGGGGCCATTTGTCGCGCCGCGCAGCGATGCTATTGCCGCGCTGATGAAGGACGCCGCCTTCGACGTCAGCAAGTTGTTTCAGCAGGTGGAGGTTGACGGCCGCATCGGATGGAGCCAGCCGCCCAGCGGGGCCATCTACTTTACGGCGCTCCCGGAGGGCACGGAGTGGAGGCGTGGATCGATCACCCCTAGCAAATCAATGATTGAAGACAATCGCCAGGTTGATGTGTCCTGTCTGGGTGTAAGGGCTCCTTTCGGCGCACTGGATTTTCCCATGGCGCTCTTTGAACACAAGCGGGCGTTTCTTGCCCTAAATGCGCACTTTGTCGATCTTGCCGAAGCCCTGGCGCCCGGCGGACGGTGGCGTGGTCCTGAAGAGACAACGCGCGAAGGCAGAACACCGGCGATTGTCTACGAGGTTGATGGTGCTGTAATCGCGATTGTTGCGGCACTGGGCAATACGTCAGCTGTCGATGGCTTGGGTACGGAAATGGAGTTTGCTCGGGCGCAAGCTGCAGCCGGCTGGCCCGGATGCGTGCCGGGAGCGCGCTCATTGACCGCCGGCGACAGCGGCGAGTACCGAGCTGCACCGGAGCCGCTGCTGGCCGCGGGGATGTTCCTGGACGCATCGTCCTGGACAGAAGCAGCAACGAGCGCAGGAAGGGACGAGGTTACGATCGCCTACATGGGCGTTTCAGGCGAGCTTTCGCAGCGCGCTACCGGAAATGCGACGGCCGGGTTGCCTCTTCCATGGGCCGAGCTGGACGCGTGCGCAGCGGCTCGTATCCTTCAAGGTGGGCAGGGCTCGCAGATGTACTTCCATGCGGAATTACTGCCTGAGCGCGAGCGCGTGGGCTCACGCATGGCATCAGTCGACGCGGCGCGAGCGCTGCTGACCGCGGTAGCTGCAGGCGCAGTGCAGATCCAGGGCACGCGCTGGTATCTCGATGCGGACGCCGACCGCGGCGCGGTCTTCGAGGTGCATGCGCCCTATTCGTATGACCGCGCCCGTCGCTTCGGCGTCCGCGCTGTTGCCGACGCGGACGCCGCACGATCCGTGATCGTTATGCGGAAGCGTGTGGGCGAGGACACGTGGACGGTGAACGACGTGGTTGAGCCGCTGGGTGCAGCGAACCTTGTATCTACGGCATTGGAGCGAGGACTTGTGCGGATAACTCATCCGGACGATCCGTATGTCATCAAGCGTTTCCGCGCTCAGAACGGGCAGACGGACGCCCTTGCTTTTGATGCAGAACTAGGGTTGCTTTCCGACGCGTTTGAGGACGATGGAGACGGCCTCATTGAGGCCGAAGTCCTCGATCCCCGCGACCCTGAAACCGACGATGTGGTCGACGACGGTCCCGCTCGGATCGAGGACTTCGGTGCACAAATCGGAGGGGCTCGTAAAGATCTTGCTGGTCTCGGAGTGCGAGCGCTTGAGGTTTCCATGACAGAGACGTGGTCGTCTGAGGAACTGCGCGAGTATCTGACCAAAGATCGGCTATGGCCGTTTTCCGTGAAAGCCCAGCTCGCGGCCGGCTGCGAGCCTGCCGTGCTCGCTCTTGCGCAAGCTGTGCGGAAACAAGTCCGGCCCGCATACCAGCGATTCTATCGAAGCAGCAAACGCGGCCTGCTGGAGTGGGATGACCGCGAAGCCCGCGAGTGGGCCGGAAGTGTTCGAGTGATAGCCAGTACGTTCGAGGGAATTACGTCTCTGGAAGAGCTCACGCGCCGCGCACGTGCCGCGTTCGACGTGGACAATTCGGTAGCACGCTACCGGCAAGCAAGCATCTCGAAGGCGTGGTATCACCGCTCGAAAGCGTTTTGGCGAGTGTGTGTGGGGGGGCTCGCTTCAGTCAGCCTTGAGGAAAAACGGCTGGCGCTACAATTGATCGAACAGCTTGTGCGGGCGCTGCAACGCACGACTGCTGCGGCCGCAATGAACGGCGATACGCCGGCAAACGGTCGCACGAGATCTGCCAGCGCGCCACGCATCAGCGCGCGACCCCATCTTGCGCAGCTGGAACGCCTGGGGCCTTCTGTTAGGGAGGGCAGCGTAACGCCTGAGCAGCTGGCTACGACGTTTGGTTTTCGCGCAGGGGAGTTCGGGAACTGGCTGGGACAGAAAGAGCGTCAAGAAGTGCTCAACTTCGCATTCGAGGCGTTTTCAGATCTAGCGCGAGTGCTCGGAGTGCCTGCGCGCGGAATCGCGCTTGGCGGAGAGCTGGCGATCGCATTCGGCTCACGCGGCACGGGCGGTAAGCGCGCGGCGGCGGCGCACTACGAACCGGGGCGCCGGGTAATCAATCTCACCCGTCTCAACGGAGCAGGTTCGCTTGCGCATGAGTTCGCGCATGCGTTTGATCACTACATTGCGAGGACTCTTGCGTTCGGGCGCGCTGGGACATTCGCCAGCAACGTGGACGGGGGGGGTGATGTAGTTCGGGCGCTGTCGCAATCCGGGTTGCGACACGAGCTCGCCGAAGCCGTAGCCGGTGTCGTCGGCACGCTGCACCGGTACACGCCAACGGAAGAAGAGCGTCTGGCGGTCTCGCAAGTGGAAGTGCGTCGTCAGATTGTGGAGGTCCGTGATCGCTGGCAGATGTTCGTTGACACACCCGACAACGCAATCTCGGAAGACCTGCGCGCAGCAGCTCTGGAACATCCTTCTCTCGAGGCGGCGATTGAAACATACAGTCTTCGTTACGCGGAGTTGGCCGCCGCGCTTCACGATGGAATTCGCGTGCTCGATCACCTTGCCGAGACCTTCGTTGCCGATCCGCACGGCGTGGCCGCTGCGATTCGGCCGACGGCAGCTGATATTACGAGAGCGTTGAGCGAATCCAAGCAAGCGGGGGACGCTCTGTGGTGGGCCGGGCGAGCTGCGTGTTCCACGGTCAAAATTGAAAGGTGGACGAACCGCAATAACAAGCCACGTCAGTACGACACCTGCGAGATACGATCGCGTGTTTACCTATACATCACCGATCGCGAGGTCCAGCCTCGTTCGTTCACTACAGCCTCGCAGTTCGCGCTTGATGCGAAAGCGATCGATGCGCACGAGAAACGCAAAAAGCCCTATTGGGCAGATCCGATTGAACTCTTTGCCCGAGCTTTCGAGTCGTGGGTCTACGACCGGATGGCGGCGTCTGGCGAACGCTCCGACTATCTCGTGCATGGGGTGAAGGATGCGGGCTTTGTATATGCGGAGCGGCATCTCCCGTTGAATTCCGAGACTACCAAAACGACAGACGCGCCCAGTGCCCGGGGTCTATTCCCCTATCCGCGCGGAGTCGAGCGCGCAGCGATCAATGCTGCGTTCGATACGTTCGCCAGCTCCCTCAAGGACATGGTCGACGCGGAGGGGCACTGCAAGCTCTACAAGCGCCGAGGCGAGCCATTGCCGGCGGGGCAGGGCATGGACGTTGAAGCGGTGGTGCGCGCTGTTCACAGATTCCGCGGCAGGGTCAACAAGGCCTTCTCGATCGAGGTCGTAGCCGATGTTGGCGAGCTGCCTATGCCCGCGCCATTGGACGTGGCTGGACACTTCGACGGACTGACGCAGACCGTTTATCTCGTCGCCTCAAATTTGCGCGGGACTGGCGAAGTGCACGCCACTTTGGCGCACGAAATCCTCCGTCACGGTGGTCTTTTCGTGCTGCTTGGCGACCAACGTGAACCGGTGCTGGATGCGATCTGGGCGGACAACCCTGAGGTGCGTCAGCGAGCGGACGCACTGCGCGCACAGGGACTGGTTGACGGAGTGCTCCTGAACCGCAGCGAAGCCACAGAAGAGGCTTTGGCGCAGCTTGCGGACGAGGGTGCGTTGGCTACCCTTGGTGGCTGGCAACGTGCAGTCGCATGGATCAAAGGTGCGTTGCGCGATGCCGGACTCGCTGGGATCGCCGGGCGCTGGAATGATCGGGATGTGAGCTACCTGATGACCCGAGCCGCGCGTGCATCGGGGCTTCGGCCGCATGCAGTGCCTACAGCGGGCTCTCCGGCGCCCGACAGCTGGATGATGCGGTTCTTCGAGTCACCGCGCCGAGCGCTGACGTTGGGCACGTTTGTAGGTTCGCTGCTGGGAGCGGGGATGTTCGGGGCCCAGGCGCCGGATCCGCCCATTACGGAACGATCCGGCGCCAGTTGGCCGAGCGTCTACGCGCCCTTCTGTCTGCCCGGCGACGACGCGCGACGAGCGATCGCGCACGCCTGGTCAGTCGATGGCATCCCTCGCGAAGCGTTCTCTGAGTCGGCTCGACAGAGCCTGGCCGTCGAAAGCGCGCTGGCCGCGGCCGCGGCCGACCTTAGGGTGTTTGCAGTGGACCAGTTATTCGGGGAAGCCATCGCTCGCGTTGAGCGCGATCTGGGTCTGTCTGAGGATCCCGAGCTTCGTGCGCAGGCGAAGGCGGCGGTCTGGCACCTGCTCAGGGCAAGCTCCGAAGCCATGGCAGGCGAGCGCGCTGTCGCCCAGGGCGCGGTCGAAACCCAGATTCTGGCTGCCCTTGAGAGGACCTGTCAGGACGTGGCTGATGCGTATGCGCCACCGGTGCGCTGGGCAGACCCACGCGAGTCTGAACAGACGCAGGAGGAAACCGCGGCGGCTCCGGTGCGCAGCGGCGCGCCGGGGATGTGATCGGAGCTCCCTGCTGACGATGCCGTCAGGTTGCCAGAGTGGGCGAAATGCGTACATGATGCGCCTATGTCCCGCAGGAGGCGGGTCGTTAAGCGCAAGGAAGCCTCATGTCTACAGAGATGCCCACCACACACGCCCCATGGTTCGATCTCACCGCCTATGGTCTGTCCCTTGTGCTGATGCGCGCACAGGGCGGGCGATCGTGGCTGCTCGCACACGGGGATGTCGATGCAAACGCTCAGGCGCTCTCGGCGATGGGGCTGCGTGCCCATCCTCAGACCCACGGCAGTTGGTTTCGGGCATTCGCGAACGGGGAATCGCTGCGTTCGGCCGATGTCCTGCAGGCGTTTCCGCGGGCGACGACTGTGAGCTTGCTGCGGTCGCGTTTCATAGTGGATGCGCCGCCGCCGGCCGCGACTGCGACGCCCGCATCCACCGCACCCATCGCACGCCCCGATCCCCGCGATTCGGGCTCGCCCGCTGCGCTGCAGCGAAGCGAGTTCGGCCGCACGCTTGGCCGCCTGCTGAGCCAAGCCGGCGTGGTCATCGACGGGCGAGCGACGGAAACGCGCGTATTTGGAGAAGTCGAACATTCGGCGCTCAGAATTCAGCGATGGGCGGAGGATCGAGTAACCCTTGTTCGGGTGGAGAGCTTGGGCGAAGCTCGCCGCGTGGAAGCCTCGCTTCTCGCGGCCCTGGACGGCAGCGGACAGTGGCACCTGCGCAACGGTTCAGTGTGGTCGTCACAGCGGGGGTATCGCGACGGACCCGATCCGCTGGTTGCGATTACGTTGGTTCGGGCGCTTGTGGAATCGGGTGTTGCGAATGGGTCGCCGGTTCTTGTGGATGCTCATCAGGCGGTCGAATCTGCCGAGGCAGAAGGCATTGTTGGGCGGTTGATCCGGGCGGAGGCATCGGGCGGTGCGCCCGCCGCCGGGTGGGTCACGGGGATGTACGCCGCGGCAGGACGGCTGTGGATGGACGTCTCCATCGAGGACGAAATGGGCCGCTCACGCTTGCGCTTCGCAGGCGCAGAGCGCGATCGCGATCGCTCGATCGAACTTCAGATCATGGAACTATTGGAGGCCGGGGAGCGACTGTTGCCGGGCGGCGCCTGGGAGCCTCGCGCGACGGCGCCTCAAGTGGCGAAGCCTGCGGCACGAACGCCGTCATGGATAAAGGAAACCGATCATGTCGAACAGCCATTACGTGCGCCCGTTACACGAGTTGATACCCCCCGAGACGCTGCCAGAGTCGTTCCTGATGCTGGATATGGAAGCGTTGATGCCGAAGAGCGCGGACGCCCCGCCTCAGGCGAGGCCGGTCTGGCAGGAGGATCTGACGAATCAGTATTACGCGATGCTGCTGCAGTCGAACCCCCCCAGTCCGGTGCTGCCGTGGGAGGAGCGTCTTCGGATCCTCGCGCAGCTGATGGAGGTGGCGCGGGAGCAAGGGCGAAACAGTGGGCTCCCCTCGAGGGCCGCGACGCAGGTCGCCGCCGCCGTGTTGACGGCGCGAGCCGAAGCGGACGAGCGGACTACCGACTGAGCGATGCGCCCGATGAGGGCAGCTTCAACGCTGTCCGTGCCATTGAAAGCAACATCTCGGCGCTGCGGGCGCTCGGACGCATTGAGGGCCTGGGCCCGGCCGAGGCGCCCGAAGAGGGCGATTTGAAGGTGCTTGCCGGCTATATCGGCTGGGGCGGTCTGCCGCAGGTGTTCGCGCGCGGCGATCGCTACCACGTCAACTACTACCCCGCGCTTCAAGAACTTCTCACGGAGCAAGAGCTCTCCGAAGCCCGCGCATCGACGTTGAATGCGCATTACACGTCCTACAGCGTGGTCGACAGCGTCTGGGCTGTACTGCAGCACCTGGGCGTCGCTGGCGGGGTCGGGCTCGAACCGGGTGCCGGCACTGGCCGCTTCCTCGCGCGCCGCCCGCAGTCCTTAGCCGACGACGTCCAGTTTGTTGCTGTTGAGAAAGACGGCGTGTCGGCACGTATCCTCAAAGCGCTGCACCCGTACGCACAGGTGCATGCAGCCGGCTTCGAGGCCACAGCCATAGCGGACGGCTCGATTGATTTTGTGGTCGGCAACGTCCCGTTCGGGGCTTACCAGGTGTACGACCCGCGCTACAAGACGCTGCGGGCTCCGATCCACGACTACTTCATCGTCAAGTCGCTCGACAAGCTGGCGCCGGGCGGCGTGATGGCGGTGATCACCAGCACCGGGACTCTCGACAAACAGTCGTCAAACGCGCGTGAGGCGATGTATGCCTCCGCGGATCTGCTGGGGGCGTTTCGGCTGCCGAATACGACATTCCGCGACAACGCCAATACCACCGTCACCACCGACCTGCTGGTGTTCCGCAAGCGACTTCCTGACGACGTCGCGCAGCCATTCGATTGGCGCAGTCTAACGCGCGTTCGCGGCGCCGACGGCAGCGATGCGTCTGTCAACGGTGTTTTCGACCCCAAGACCAAGCGCGGCGTCTTCATGGGTTGGCTCATCACGGAGACGGCTCAGTACGGTCGCCCGCGCGTGGCGGTTACCGAGCGTCATCCGACCACTCGCGAGACTGCGCCGCCTGTCGTGGAGTGGGCGGATGTGTTCCGCAAAATGTTGCCGGCCGGCGTGCATGCGCCTATCGATAGCCCGGTGGAACAGCTGCTGATCTCGCCTGAAGAATCCGCAGCGCGATCGGTGCGGGAGGGGCGCTACACCGTCATCAACGACAGGGTGTGTTGCGTTTACGACGGTGTCGATGTGCCTTTGCCGGGGCTCAGCCGCATTGATGACTCGCGGTTGCGTTTGTTCATTCCAGTGCGCGATGCCTTGCGCGCAATCATTGACGAACAGCTGGTCGGCTGTGCCGATGACGTGTTGAATGCGCTGCAGGGCGTGCTTGGTAGCGCCTATGACGCGTTTGTAAAAGCGCATGGTCCGGTGTCGTTGCCGGCGAATCGTCGCCCGTGGATTAACGATCCCGATGCTGTTCTGGTGCTCGCGTCGGAGATCTACGACGCGGAGACGAAAACCGCGAAACGCGCGAGTGTTTTCAGCGAGCGGACGCTGGGGAGGCGCTCTGGGGCCATCCAATGCGACTCGCCTCGCGATGCGCTGGCGATGTGCATCAACGAACTCGGCCGCGTCGATCCGGCGCGAATCGAAGCGCTCGCACGCAGGCCCTGGTCGGAGTGTCGCGAGGCCCTGCGTGGCGAGGTGTATTTCGATCCTGACGGAGGGCGTTGGGATATTGCTGCGCGCTATCTCGCCGGACATATCCCGCGCAAGCTCGCATTAGCGCGAGCTGCGGCCGCAGACGATGCTGAGCTCGAAGAGAATGTCGAAGCGCTCACTGCGCGCCTCCCGCGTCGCGTCTCGGCTGATGAGATTGACGTATCCCTGGGCAGTCCATGGGTGCCGGTAGAGGTCATTAACGTGTTCGTTGTGCACTTCAGTAGCGTGAGCAACGTGAACGTGCTGCACAACCCCCATCTCGCCCAATGGAGCGTGGAGGCGGGCAAGCGCGGAGCGCCGTTGCGGTGGGGGACGCAGCGAATGGATGCGTGGCGGCTGCTGGAGCTTGCGCTGAACGGGCAGGCGCCACAGGTGTTTGACTCTGTTTCAACAGCTCTTGGTGAAACGCGCGTGCTCAACGTCGAACAGACGGCGATGGCGATTGAGAAACAGAAACAGCTCCAGCAGGAGTTCGCGGACTGGGTGTTTAGCGATCCCGCACGGCGGACCGACCTTGAGGATCGCTACAACTATCTCTACAACGGTTTCCGCAGTCCCGACTACAGCAGTCTGCGACTGCGCGTGCCCGGTCTTGCGCTTGGGATGTCCTATCGCGACCACCAGCTCACCGGTATCGCACGCGGCGTCTTGGAGCCCAACGAGTTGCTTGCACATCCCGTCGGTTTCGGCAAGACCGCGACCATGGCAGGAATCGTGATGCTCGGCCGTTCCATCGGCATCATCAACAAGGCTGCTATTGTCACTCCAAAGAACGTGATCTACGATTTTGCCGCGGAAATTGTTCGCTTCTTCCCGAATGCACGCGTGCTGACGATCCGGCCTGAAGATCTGAGCCCCAAGGGTCGCACACTGTTCTGGCGCCGGACGCAGGTCAGTAATCCTGACGTAATCCTGGTCACGCCCGAAGCATTCAAGCGTTTGCGGCTGCCAGCAGAGGCGGAAGCCGCGTACATGCAGGAGGAGATTTCGCGTATTGAAATGGCGCTTTCATGGGAAGACGAAGTGTCCTCCAAAGTTAGCGCGAAATCGGCTACCAAGAAGGTGAAGCGAATGGAGGCGCTCAAGCGGGGAATGGATTCGCGTCTGCAGCGCCTGCTAAACACCGACGAAAAAGACGACAACCGGATCTCGCTCAAGGACCTCGGTGTGGACGCCATCCTTGTAGACGAAGCGCACCGCTATAAGAATCTGCAGGTCAACACGCGTCAGCGTGTTCTCGGCGTGCCGACCGCCGCAAGTCAGCGCGCTTCCGACATGCACTCAAAGGTGCGCTACATCCAACAGCTCGGTGGGCGAGTCGTTTTCGCAACGGGTTCGGCCATTACAAACACCCTGGCCGAGGCCTACAACCTCCAACGCTACCTGATGCCCGAGGAGATGGACGCGCAGGGCGTGGGCGCCTTTGATGCCTGGAAAGCACAGTACGGCCACGTGATCAACTCACTTGAGCCCGACCCCGGTGGGCAGGGGTATCGCACCGTTGCGCGTCTGGCAGAGGTCCGCAACGTGCCCGAACTGGTCGCGATGCTCGGCCAAGTGACCGACGCGGTGGCCGACCGAGCCGACAAGGTCGGCGGTCGACCGGATCCTGTCTTCAAGACCTTGAGTGTTGAGGCCACAGGACTTCAGTCTTTGTACCGCGACGTGCTCTCCGAGCGTGTGGTCTACATGAGAGCAAACCCGACCTTGGCCAAGGATGCCGGCGAGAACGTGCTGGTCGTGCTCGGCGATGCGCGGCGCGCTTCGCTGGACCTGCGCGCACAGTTTCCCCGCGGCGCGCCGGCGGATTCAGGCGGCAAACTCAGCAAAGTCGCGGAAACCGTGCTTGAGGTCTACAGACGCTCCGCAGATGTCCTTGGCACGCAGGCCGTTTTTCTCGACTTTTCGACCCCGCCGGCTTCCGCCAAGGCGGACCGCGGCTGGAATGGGTACGAGGAGCTGACACAGAAGCTGGTGGCGGGCGGAATGAAACGTCAGGAAATCGCGTGGATTCACGACGCCAAGACGGACCCGGCTAAAGCCGATCTGTTCCGGCGCGTGCGCTCAGGAGAGAAACGCGTCATCCTGGGAAGTACGGAGAAAATGGGTGAGGGCACCAACATGCAGGAGCGCATTGTGGCTCTGCATCACCTTAATGCGCCGCATCATCCAGGCCATATCGTGCAGCGCAATGGGCGCGGCGTCCGATTTGGCAATATCAACGCCACTGTCGAAATCTACACGTACGTGACAAAAGGCCTGCTGGAGGATTGGGCATGGCATCTGGTCACCCTCAAGGACGGCTTCATCCGCCAGATGTTCGAGGGCCTGGCCGCGCACCGTGACGGCGAGGGGCTAGCGCGCCGCATCGTTGAGGACGGCGCAGCCATGAGCTTCGCGGAGATTGAGGCGCATGCGTCCGACAACCCACTGGTCAAGAGCAAAGCCGTCGCCGACGAGCGCGTGCAGCGTCTTGAGCTGCTGGAGCGGGCGGACGGCCAGGATCGAGGCGCAGCACGCAGTGAGCTGAAAGGCCTTGTGACGACGCTCGAATACAACACGCGCACAGTTCAAGCCTCGGAGGCCTATACGCAGGGCTTGGCCGTATTCGAGCAGGCCGAAGGGCCTGCATTGCTTAAAGAGGCGCGCAAAAACGCGAGCGAACGCGCGAAGCGAATCCACGCGCAGGAGCGCGCAGCAGCCGGCACCGATTCGAGCGCGATGGCTGCCGCCGATGCGGGTCTCAAAAAGAGGCTCACGCTGGTCGGGGAAGAAGACTTTTGCATGCGCGTGGGCACCGATGCGCACCTGGGGCGCGTTTCGGCCGGAAAAGCGTTGATCGCCGCCGTCGAAGACATCCAGCGGACGCGATTTGGCGGAAGGCGCGTGGTCGCGCATTTCGCGGCCGCTGAGGTGGTTGCAGAGCCGCATGCGGTTCTGCCAAAAGTTGAGTTGGTCTTCCAAGGGCGCGCGCTGCATCAAAGCACGGAGGCGTCGAAGGACCCTGTAGGCATGATTCGGCGTGTCGAAAAGCTCTCCTTAGATGCGCTGAGTGCCGGCGTGCGCCTGGCTGATCGACTTGCTACGCAAAAGCAGCGCAAGGCCGACGCGGAACAGCGGATCGCGCAGCCGTGGCCCCGCAGCGCAGAACTCGCCGAAGCTCGGGCGGAGCAGCGGGGGATCAACATCCAGCTTGCCGCCATGAACGAGGGCGCACCGGAAAGAGCGTATGGGTTCGCAGCGCACATCTTCGAGCAAGCATTTGTTGATGCCGGCGGTGTGTTGGCAGGATCTGTGCTGCGGACGAAGAACTCGCCGGTCGTCTTCGACGAATTCGATTTCGCATCCTTCAAATTGAAGGAAGAAGACGAAGACCAGGACGAAAAACCGACGGCCACCGAATCGGAAGAGTGCATCGAAGATGCGGCTGCATGCCACACTATTGAGGACGGGGCGCACGTGAGCTCCCGGCCGCGCCTGAGTAGCTCCGCCAGTGCGTAGCGGCCTGCTGGCGGAGCGCATGTACGGAGAGTGCGCGTGGCCTCAAATGCTCGGGATGCCGTTCTGCTGGCCTGCGTCGAAGCACTGTGCCGATGGAAGCGCCCCTCTACGGGGGCATGGGCGCTGATCGGGAATGCAGCCACCCGACTCGGGTTGGGGTGCCCCACGAGCCCTGACGTCATCGATTGCGTCACTCGCGATGGTCTGGGCGTTGTCGAGCTCGAGCCGATGCTGCGTGTCGTCACCGAAGCGCGCTTGGGCTCTCGATTGGGAGCGGAGGTCAGCTGCCTCAAGGTCGCGCAGGACACCGTGCAGGTCAGCGTCGCCAGCAGCAGCGCGGTCGTCGCGGTGCGCCTGCACGTTCTGGCATCCGAAGATGACTTGAGCCAGCGGTCACGCTGGCCGCTTGCACGGCTCCAAGCGGCGTCATGGCCAGGCTGGCAGTGCACGGCGCTGGTTGCGCAACCGTCAATGCTGCTCGCTGACGCACTGCAGCGATGGGCGGCGGATGCGACTGGGGCCGGCGATGAGGTGCGCTGGCTGTGCGCACATGGCGTGGTTGATCCCGACATGGCCGTAATCGCGGGGCGAGCCGGTCGCGCCGATGCGTCATCACCTGAATCGCTATGGGCCAGCGCACGCGCTCGTCGTGACGAGCTCCCGGTTGAGTTGCACGCGTGGATTGAACGCTGCGGCAGCGCGCAACGAATGAGTCACGGATGACGAATACCCCGTAGCGCGCGTGTCAGGTGGAGGGTGTGTCGGTGGAGCGATCACGGCCGACGGTATCGCCGCGCCGGCTGCGATCGAAGCCACGCTCAATGCGGTTCGCCTCGATGCGGGCCTGCGCGATCTGCTGGTGATCGCAGCGTCGTCGCCGGCTACCCCCGAATGGAACGGGTCGAAACGGGGACAGGGTGAAGCTCCGACTGGGCTCCTGTATTGTGAGGAGCAGGGCCACATGCGTAAGGATTTCGGATCTGTGCTTCATCTTCCATTCTGTGACATCAACCGCAGTGCAGGACGCGCGGGGCTGAAGGCCGCGATCGCAGCTATGCCCAGCGTGTTCAGCTATCTGGAGTTCGTCGCCGCAATGCGGTTTGGCGGCGGCGTGGACGGCGATGGCGCCGAGACCTGCAAGGTCGCGTTGTCGGATGCGCGACGAGAAGGGTGGGTCGTGGGCCTGTTCGGGCACTGGGGTGGCTCAGGCAGCCGTCAGGTGCCGACCTATTTCAATATGCAGCGACTGTCCCGTCACCCCGTCGGGCGTCTTGCGCAGTCGCGAGCGATGCCCGTTTGGAGGCCGTGGCTTGAGCGCGCGATCGGCATGGGCGCAATGAGCGCGATCGCTTTGGGAAGACCCGTTCTTCAGGATGCTGGCTGGGTCACACGGATTGCGGGCAGCGTCCTCGAAGTCAGCGGCGAGGACTCACGCATCAACGTGCATGAAGACATCCAGCCCTATGTCCGGGTCGCCAGACGTCCGACAGGCTGGATGCAGGCCATGGCTGGGAGGACGCGCTCGTTGGCGGATCGCAGGGCACCCTTGGTGACGCTGCAGCCGCCGGCGGCGCTGGCGGACCTGCTGGTGTTCGGAGACGCAGCCGATCTTGGCGTGGGCGACCTTGCGAGAAGCGTTGCCAGTTGGTCGGCCGCTGAAGCGACCGACTTCCGGGAGGTGGCCTGCAACCTTCAGCGCGTGCGTCCGCGGCGAGGCCGCGCCGCGCTTCGCGTGATCGACGCGCCAGCTGAGCAGCTGGCCGAGCGTCTGTGGATCACAGCGCAGGAAACGCTGAGTGCACGCCTGGCGTGCGCCTAGCGCCCTAGAGGCAGGCGACGCGCGTCACCGCGCAGACTTCCGCACTGCACGCACCTTGGCGCCGTAGAAGTCCTCCGGATCCCGCAGTAAGCGCACGAGGCGTACGCGATTTCCGGCGATGTTCGAGACGACCGAATACCCCATCCGGAGCCAGAAACCGCTCTGGCTCCGGGGCGCCACCAGCCGCACAACTTCGGAGTCATGCGAGAGAGCCCACGCCTCAAACGCTTTCACGGCTTTCGCGCCATGTCCGCGCCGTGGGCGCGCATCTCCGAGCAGCTGAATGTCGGTCAACCACCCACATCGGATGCGCGGCACCACCGAGCCCTCAGTCCTCGCCGAAGCCGTGCTTGTGAGGTAAATGAAAGCGCCGGCGTCATGAGCCGGCCGCCACCCAAGGCGCGCGAGCGCGGCGAGCGTGAGCTGAGCGCACCGTCGGACGCGCACTTCGGACTCCGTGCTTCCTGTGCGGTTTGCTTCAGCCGCTGCGGCGCGGCGGAGCTGTTCAATGCCGCCCGCCAGCCCGCCAACCTGAACTCGGCGTCCCGCGGTCTTCAGCGCATGGCACGCATCTCTGTCTGCGCTGTGCTGCTGTTCGGAAAACGCTTCCCAGAAGCCTGTCGGAATCCAGACACGGATCATCCGGCGCCGGCCGCCGTGGGCAGACGGGCGTCACACAGCACGGTGACGCGATTGATACCGTTCGCTTTCAGAACATCGAATATCCAGCTGGTATCGGCTTCGGTCACAGCGATTGCGGCGGCGTCCTCCGACATCAGGTCATATCCAACGAACTGCGCCGCGAGCGCTTCTACGCTGCCGTCGCCGAATGCAATCTCAAGCGGTCGTCCCGCGACGCTATTACGTCCCCACAGGGCTCTGTTCGTGTGCTGTTCGAGTGCTAGGGGGCACGCGAAGCGGCGAATCGTTGTGAACATGTGGTGAGCGCTCCCTGTATACGTGTTTCGCCTATACCTCTGACGAACTCTAGCGCGTTCTCCCGCGTGCGCAAACCCTTATCCTCGTAGCCGGCTACCCGGCACAGGCGCGGACTGCCCAGCACACGAGGTGAAACCTCAATCAGGCGATGGGCTGCAGGAAAGGCAGCTGTGCTACGCGCTGGTAAAACGCGGGACGCTCAAACGCGACTCCGGCCTCTGTCCATGCGCTGAACAGGACAGGCACTGCACCTGGCGCGCCGGGAGGCAAACGGTCGCTCTGCACCGTCTGAAGGTGCACTGCATACGGAGCCTCGCTGCGGTCCTCAAAAAGGAGCTCGAACGCTTCGCCGCCGCCCGCCGGCCAATATCCGACGCGAATGGCAACGTACTCGGCGGACTCCATCTCCAGGAGCGCGGAGCGTTGCGCCGCCGGCACCAGCAACCGAGCAGCGCCCGCATTCCAGCTCAGGTACAGCAGCCCCTTCGCGGCGTGCGGTGTCGCCCAGTAGTTGGTGCTTTGAATGCGAGGGCCGTCATTGCAGATCAAGATCGCGAACGGGTCTTGCATAGAGCCTCCTGCTTCCAGATTGACGGTGTAGGCATAACGCGTATGCGATAGGATACAGGAAGACAACTTGCTGCCCATGGATGGTGACATGCAATGGAACGCCCCCTTCACACGCGGATGAACGCAGATTTGCCCGGCGCTGGCCGCGTACCCTGGCTGCCCTTTCCAACGCCCTCGAATTGGCTGGCGCCAACGTCATTTAGCCTCGGCGACTGGGTGGACGCGGGGTTTCCGGACAACTACGGACGACCGGTGTGCCAGCTTAGAGAGGTCCGCATCGACGCGCTGATTGCGCCGGAGCTCGATGCGAAAGGCCGGGTCGATGCCAGCAAGCAAGCGTACGTGGACCTCTATCGCGAGCGTCTTGAGCAGGGCGAGTCCGCTCCACCCGTTCGCGTGCTCGAAACATACGAGGGGCGCCTACGCCTCGTCGATGGCCACAGGCGTATGGCTGCAGCAGCGTCGATCGGACGCTCAACTATCGCAGCATGGGTGTCACCGCTGATCGCGCTGCCAGATGCGTACGGCGGAAGCGATCTGTTCGGACTCACCGCAGAACTGGCTACCCGCCACCTCCGCCCCATGCGAGTCACTGATACACCCTTTCCCGAACAGATCAAATCAGCAATCGGAAACATAGGCGCCTTCGACCCCGAAGATCCACGGATCAGCTTTCAGCGCAGCGATGCCACTCGTGTGCAGCTGCCCGTGTTCATCGGCGGTCCAGAGCACGACCCCCGCGGCAACGTGGACGTCTTGCGCCAGCGCGCGCATCAGGTGCGCGCCCGTACAGAAGCGCTGACTGCAGGGTGGCCGGTGAGCGTGCATGTCGTCGACACGCCGCATCATCTGCCCCCCGCGGTGCGAGCTCACGAGGGATTCGCTGTTGACCAGGTGGACGCTGTCTACGCCCATGGCGTGATTTTTGTCGTGGCTTCTCGAGTTCGGAACGACGACGAACTACAGCGGCTGCTTGCACATGAGGCTGTTGGCCACTTTGGTGTCGAAGCCATCGTTGGCCCCGAGCGCTTCGAGCGTCTGCTGCAACAGATCGAGGCTGCGCGCCGCGCCGGCGGCCACGCAGATCTCTTCGTGGAGGTCGAACGTCGCTATGAAGGCATGGACCGCAGGACGCAGGCCAGAGAAGCCATCGCGGTCTTCGCTGAGCGCGCCGTCCGAACCGACTGGCTATCCGAGATCTGGGCGGCTGTGCGCACATTTGTGCGAGATCGGCTGCGTTTGCCGATTGCGTTCAACGAAGCCGATCTCGCGGCACTTGTGGTCAGCGCGGCACGTCACCTCGGACGGGCGACAGCGTCATCCGCCCCCCACTCTTCGGTGTCCGTCTATGCGCGATCGTCCGCGGCGCCTGTCTGGCGTTCCGCATTGAATGACGCCCTGCAACCTGGGGGCAGCGCGCCGCCGCGAGCGCCGGTGGCCGAATGGAAGGGATGGCTTGATGGCGCCCAGAGGCGCGGTGAGTTTCGTAAGTCAGAACGAGACTGGGCTGGAGTCGATGCCTGGCTGGCCCTGCAGCCGGGCACGGTTAGCCGCGAGGGCCTGCTTGAGCAGATGGCGAACATGCAGATCAATGTCCAAACAACAGTGCTGGGTGTGCAGAGCCGGGACGGCTTCGCTATCCGAAGGAACCCGCAGCGGGGCGGATGGGACGTTCGGGATCCTGACGGACAGTGGTGGGGCGGCTATCAGAGCGAGGCGGACGCGCGCCGCGCCGCGCCTGGGCTGGGCGCGCCAGCGAAGTACAACCGCTACGTGGTGGCCGGCGGCGCTGACTATCGCGAATTGCTGCTGACGCTTCCAACACAAGCCGATGGGTCGAACTACCGGGGACCGTATTGGGACCATTCCAATGTCCTCGTTCATGTGCGTTTCGACGAGCGCACGTCTGCTGACGGCCGCCGCAGATTGTTCATGCACGAAATTCAAAGCGATTGGCATCAACAAGGCCTGAGAGACGGGTACGCGACGAATGGCCCGGCGAGGGTCGAATCGCTGCTTGTGCAGGAGACGATCTTCGCGCGTTTCGACGCAGGCGAAATCACGTGCGACCAGCGAAACGTGGCCTTGCTGGAAATGAGTCAAAAACGCGATCAGATGCAACATGCCGGCGTCCCAAGCGCGCCGCTGAGGAAAACGGGTGAATGGGTGCTGCTGGCAATCAAGCGCATGGTGCGCTGGGCAGCAGACGAGGGATTCGACCAGATTGCGTGGGCGACGGGCGACCAGGCCGCGGGGATCTTTCAGCTAAGTCAGCACGTGGAGCAGCTGGTATATCAGCGGCGCACCGGTGGCAGCTACCAGATCATCGGCGTCGCCGGCGAAGACGTGCGGGAGATGGCCGACTGCGTTCCGCCCGCGGAGCTCCGCGGGCTGGTGGGAAAAGAGATCGCAGAACGCATCATTGCCGGCGATGGTCGCAGCATTGAGGGTTACGAGCTGCTCAATGCAGATGCGTTCTGTTCGCCGTTGGACACGCTGTTGGTTCTCGAAGGCCCGGATCTGCGCATCGGTGGAGATGGACTCCGGGCGTTCTATGACCGAATCGTCCCGGCGACCGTACAGAGTTGGGCGCGCGGCATGGGCGGGTCGATCGATACCACGGATAGCGGACACGTTCTTTCGCTCACGCCGGCGATGCTCGCGGCGGCCCCAGACGGACACCCGGTATTCTGTCGATCGGTTCCTGCCGAAGAGCGTGCGGCCGCGCTCGCTGCGTGGCTGGGTGCGTCCAAGGTAGTCACCCCCGGCGGCACGCCCCTTGTGGTGTGGCACGGGTCAGGGTCCGACGTTGAATCTTTCCGGCAGATGGCGTGGTGCAGCGAAGACGCCACGCTTGCTGAGACGTACGCAGCGCTGCGGCAGGAGTGCTATGGCGGCAAGGCCGTCCTGATGCCGCTGTACTTGCGCATTGAGCAACCGTTTGATGCGGACGCGGCGCTACCGGATGTGGTCACGATCTCGCAGGTGATTGCCGAGATCTTGCGGCAAGCCGAGGCCATCGGAACCGTGTTTGATGAAGACGCGAAACGAGCGATCTCCGCGCACTGGGCGGTGCTCGAAAATGGCAGACGCATCGAGGAAAGCGGTCCGCACTACTCGCGCCATAACTTCTGGTGCGATACGCCATCGCTGTTTGGCGCTGCCGGTGCCGCAGCGCTCAAGGACATCTTTTTGATCGCCGGCTTTGACGGCATCGCGATGGTGGAGCAGGGCACGCGCACCTGGGGAGCGTTCTCGCCGCTGCAGGTCAAGTCGGCGTCTGGCAATACCGGTGGCTATCACCCGCAGGACCCGCGAATCGTGTTCGCTCGAGGGGATTCACTGCGCGAGTCCGCTGGACACAACGCTGCCGACGCGCACAGCGCGCAACGCGCCGCGGCGGCGCCGCGAGCAGGCGTCTCGATGTGAGGGTAGGGCGCTGCTCCAAGCCCCGCTGTGGATCTCGTACGCAAAGCAAGACGATGCCGCAATCCAACCTATTGACAGCTCGACCAGGAGGCATGCTGTGAACGATCCACTTCAGGGAACGCAGATCATTCGGGGGTTCGAGTACGATTCCGTCCCCGCGGGCAACTCGGCGGAGGCCGCAGCTGCAGCTGCACGAGCACAGCTTGAACAGTGCAGAATCATGTTGGAAATGACCTTAATTGCAGTTCTTGACAGCTGTCCGGAGGCGATTGACGCCGCCTTCGCTCAGCAAACCGCCGGACTCGTGCTGAGGATGCACCGGCTTAGCAAGGACCGGGTCGGGTGATTTGAAACCGTGCGCAGCGTGTCGACATCGAATGGTGTCGGCTCGGTTGCTCGTGACCCAGCGCGGCATCTGTTTTGCTTGAAGAGCTGGGAATGCAAGATCATCAAACGATTTTTGCGGTTCACCGTGACACTGCAAACGTACACTTGCACGTTGTTGTAAATCGCGTTCACCCGCGTTTACTGCGAGTTGCCGACCCGCACAACGGGTTTGATGCGTTAGCAGGGCACAGGGCGATCTGTAGAATCGAGCACCTTCACGGCTGGCGCTCGGAGTCTAATGCGCTTTATAGAATGTCCGATTCAGGCCCGGTGTTGACCCGCTTAGTTAAGGGGGCGCCAAGAAGCGTTTCGTCGCGTGCACAGAGTGTGGAGGCGATTTCTGGGCAAGCGTCAGCGCAGCGTCTGGCGATTGAACGCTGTGGGCCTGCGATGGGTGGGGCAAAATCATGGGGCGAGCTGCATGCAGCGCTTGCATTACTGGGTGCTAAGTTCGAGCCGAAAGGTAGCGGGGCCGTTATTTATATTGGTTCCGTGGGCGTCAAGGCATCCACTGCGGGGCGCGAGTGTTCATTCCACGCGCTTGAAAAACGGTTGGGCGCGTTCATTGCCGCGTCTAGCGCCGAGGTGCGCATTTCGCGGGTCGAGCCTGAGCCGCTGCAAGCATCGGCAGGCTGGGCGCTGTTCGCTTCTCAGAAACGGGTTTGGCAGACCGCGCGGAAAGCAGAGCGTTTTGGATTAAAGTCAACGCATGATCTCCAGCTGGAGCAGCACGTTGAGCAGTGCCGCGTTCGCCGCTCTCGGCTTTCTGCTCAGAGCTGGAAGGGGCGGGGTGCAGAAATGAACGCTGCGCGCTCGCTTTTGGCGGCTGATCTGGCAAAAGACCGCGCTGAGATTTCTGAGCGACAGCGTCTCGAGCGCGCTCGGCTCGCGCGTGATTTGAAGGTTTTCCCAGGCTATGAGCAGTGGCTGAGAAACGGCGGTATGCACAACGAAGCTGAAGCCTACCGCTATCGTCACGGCGAGGCCGTGCGTGCAATTGGCTTCGGTAGTAATGCTGGATTGGAAGTGCCGCGTGTTGTAGATATCCGCGATTACCAAGGGCGGATTACAAATGTGGGGGTTGCATACTTCCGTCCCTCGGAGTCTCACCCTGACCCCGCTTCGACCCGTTCCATTCGGGTCTTGCGTGGTCGTGTTGCACGCTTGGGCCTGTCGGCCTGCTCGTGCAGCACTGCGACGGCAAGTTCGCGGTTCTTCGTGGGGCGGTGCTGCGGCGATGCGTTGTTCTGCACCGCCGCCACCGCGCTGGCCACTCCCCGCGCGTGACTTCCCCCGCTCCTCGGGGTAGCCGGCGACGACGCTGCGATCAAGCGCAGCGCCTCGGCCCGGATGTTCTTCGCCGCGTTTTCGTCGCGGTCGTGCACTGCGCCGCAGGCGCAGCTCCAGCGCGTGTCGCGCAGCTGCAGCTCGCGATTGATCGAGCCGCACGCCGAGCACGTCTTGCTGCTCGGGTAGAACCGATCCACGGCGACCACTGTGCGGTTCTGCCACGCTGATTTGTACTCGATCTGCCGACGCATCTCGCCCAGCGCCGCGTCGGCGACGCTGCGCCGAAAGCCGCGCCGGCCCATGCCGCGGCTCATCGCCTTGAGACTCAGATCCTCAAGGCCAATGACCTGCGCCTCGCGCACGATCTGCGCTGTGGCCTGGTGCAGCACGTCACGGCGAAGATCGGATATGCCGGCATGCAGCCGCGCAATCCGCCGCTGCTGGCGCCGCCGTCGGCCCGACACGCCCAGGCGCACGCCCTTCGGGCAGGGCTTGGCCGGATCGAGGCCTTGAGCCTGCATCTGCGCCGCGATCTGCCGCGACTGCCGGCGCTGGTACCGCCGCAGCTTGGCCAGCTTGGCCGCCAGCGGCTTGGGCGCAGGCACCCGGCGCAGCGCGCCGGCATCAGCGGCGATCACCAGCAGATCGCGCAGGCCCGCATCGAGGCCAACGGCATCGAGCGTGGCCTCGATCGCGGCAGGCGCGGCGATGCCGTCGGCCGTGATCGAGGCGAAATATCTGCCGGCGCCGTCGCGGCTCAGCGACACGCTGCGCAGGCGCCCGCTCAGAGGCTCGGTCTGGCGCAGCTTTACCGCGCCAAGACCGGGTAGATCGGCCGTGGCAAAGCGGCCCGCGCCCTGCTGGACCTGGGTGCGCCGCTGATCGAAGGTGAAGCGCACGCCGGCGTGGCCGCCGCGTCGCTTGAAGCGCGGATACTTGGCGCGCTTGGCGAAGAAATTGGTAAACGCTCGCTCTTGATCGCGCAGCACCTGGTTGAACGGCTCGCGCGGCAGCTCTGCGAGCCAGGCCGTTTCCGGAGCGCGGCGCAGCTCGGTGAAATTGCGCGAGAGCGCGATCCAGTTCACCCGCTCCTCGCGCTCGCGCCATGCGGCCGTGCGCGTGGCCAGCGCCCAGTTCCACACGTAGCGCGCTGCGCCGAACAGGCGCGACAGCACGGCCGACTGCGCAACGGTCGGGTAGACCCGCATCCGATACGCTCGGCTGATCGTTGTGGGCGCCTCGCTCATGAACTCAACCTACCGGCTTTCCGTCGCACAGGGTGAGACGCAGGCTGAACAGCCGCAGCCCGTCCGCGTCGGGGCCGGCGATCGCCAAACAGGGCTGCACCGACACACCCTCCACCTGACTCTCGTGCTGCGGGGTCTTCGTCATCCGTGACTCATTCATCGCGGCCAGGGCGCATCGGCGTCAAGATTGTCGAAGCGGGTATGCCGGCCGGTGAAGGCGAGCTTTATCGTGCCCGTAGCGCCGTTGCGGTACTTGCTGATGATGATCTCAGCCAAGCCTTTGTCATCCGAGTCCGCGTTGTAATACTCGTCACGGTAGATGAACATGACGATGTCGGCGTCTTGCTCGATAGCGCCGGATTCCCGCAGGTCAGACATGATCGGGCGCTTGTCTGCACGGGATTCAAGCGAGCGATTGAGCTGCGAGAGCGCGATGACCGGCACCTTGAGTTCTTTGGCGAGGGCCTTCAGAGAGCGTGAGATCTCAGAGATTTCGTTCGTGCGGTTTTCCTTGTTTCCGGGCACCTGCATCAGCTGCAGATAGTCGACGACGATCAGCCCGAGTCCGTTCTTCTCACGCGCCATCCGGCGCGCTCGCGCTTTGAGTTCGGCAGGGGAGAGCGCCGGCGTGTCGTCGATCATCAGCGCGGACTTCGTCATAGAGTCCATGGCCACCGTTAGTCTGGGCCAGTCCTCGTCACTGAGATCGCCGCGCTGCAGGCTGCTGTTTTCGATCCGTGCGTTGAGCGACAGGAGGCGGAAGCCGAGCTGTTTGCTGCTCATCTCCATCGAGAAGAAGGCGCATGCCTGGTTTGCTGTGCGTGCGACGTAGTCGGCGATCTGCAGCGCTAGCGCGGTCTTTCCCATGGCTGGGCGGGCGGCGAGCACAATCAGATCCTCCTGCTGCAAGCCGCGCAAAATTCGATCGAGGTCGGTGAATCCTGTGCTTGGGCCCAGAAGGTCGCACTGGTTCTGGTAGTTGTCCTGGATGATCTTGAAAACCTCGCGCGCGAGCGGTCGCATTTCGATATGCGCGGCACGGTTGCGGGATGCGGTCTCTGCAATAGCGAAGATTCTGCGCTCCGCCTCATCGACGACCTCGATTGCGCTTTGCTCCACCGGGTTGTACGCGAGCTCGGTGATCTGGACGCCCTCATCCACGAGACGTCGCATCATCGATTTGTCGCGCACGATCCTCGCGTACGCGCCGATGTTTGCGGCGCTCGGCGTGGTGGATGCGAGTTCTACGATGTACGCGCCGCCGCCGACGATGTCCTGCTCGCCGCGGCCGTCAAACCACTCACCGAGCGTTACGGCATCGAACGGCTGGCCCGCGCTCGCCAAGTCTTCGATTGCCTTGAAGATTAGCGCGTGGTCTCTGCGGTAGAAGTCGTTGGCATTAAGCGTGCCCTCGATCCGATCGTAGGCTTCCGGGCTGATCATCATCCCGCCAAGCACGCTTTGTTCGGCTTCAATCGAATGCGGCGGCACGCGAAGCCCGTCTGCACCGAAAGACGCGGATTTCCCGGGATAGGGCGCCTTGCGCGGTCTGCGTGGTTCGGCCATGGGGTGTTTCCTCAGTCTATGCCTAAGCGCCTAGGGTTAGACTGTAGGCAGGCCGCCGACGTGTCAAGTGGCACCGCCGGTTGACGCACTCACTGCTGGAATGGCATTGGTGGTTTTGCGTCGGCGATACGATCGTCAAAGCCCGACTCGAGCTTGAATGCGCGCAGATAGGCCTCCTCATCCATCGCCGGCGGGGGCGACCAGTCGGTTTCATCGAAGTGCGTGGTGAGTGCGCGGATGGCTTCGGTCGTCGCCGCATCTTCAAGCGGGCCTTTGGCCGCATTTTCGGCTTGCATGTGGGACCTGATCCCGCTGCTCTCGATACTTGCGACGCGGCGGCCAACGTCGTTGAGGGCATAGTGGAGGCATCGATCCACAGCCTTGACCCAGATGAAGTCTGACGTGGTAATGATGCCGGTCTCTTGCGCGGCGCCCAGCAGCCGCGAGAGTGAGCAGCGAATGTGGTGACTGCCCAGATAGATCCCCGCAACCTTGGCTTCAGGTGACAACGCGTCGTCTGGGTTGCGCTCAGGCCTGCTGTATTCTGCAATCCCCTTGTCGAAGCGAGCGAGTATCCGGGCTAGCGCGGTTTCCGCCTTGGTGTCGAGACGGATCTGCCACGGCCCTTGGGCGGGCCATTCCGAGAGCGTGCCGCGGAGGCTGCGCCAGAGTCGTTCTGTCGGCGACCATGCCGGACCGAAGCCCGCGGCCGTTGCATCGAGGAGCTGCTCGGTTGTCTTTTTGTCGCCCAGAATGCGCGCCACGAAAGCGCCCAACAGCAGGTCCTCGTGAAAAAGACGGGCGCTTGATGAGGGCCGGCCGAGCTGCGCGCCGAACGCGGCAGCGGCGAGGTTTGGATTCCATGATCGTCTGGTATCAGCTGCACGCCGGAACGGCCGCAGGGCCTTGATGAGCAGCGCCCACTCGTACGGCGCGAGCGGCCAGGTGTAGTTTCCGCGCTGATTTTTGCTGGTCTTGCCCCTCAGCCACAAGACAGGACGCATCCGCGGGAACACTTTCGCGTTGTGTCTCAGAAGGCCCTCGAAGTCGAGGTCGCGGCGATACCGCACAGCCGGCGATCGTCGCCATATCCATGCAGCCAGCCCAACCAAAAACAGCGCCGCGGGCAGCGCGAGGAACTTGCCGCTCAGTGAGATGGCCTCGTAGAGCGTGGATGCCGGCAGATCCGCGGGCACCGGCCGCGAGAGGATGCGCACGAAACGATCGAAGTCTTTGCGATAGCTGGGGGGGTAAACGGGCATCACGTACTGCACGACTACGGCCTGAGCCCGCATGGCGCGCCAGGACTCTTCGCGAAGTGTTCCGCCGTAAACCCCCCACAGCAAGATGGCCATCAGCGCGCCGCCGATGACCATGGGGAGGATGTAGTCAGGTTTTGAGCTGGCGTCGGACATTCGATAGCCTGTCTGCTAGGGGGCGGACTTATGTCGGGTTACGGTGTCTTCTTCGCTTCGCTGGGTGTCCTGCGCTTCTTCGTCGCTGCCGTCGCTGCCGTCGCTGCCGGCTTCGGCCCCGCCGGGGGTTTTGCTGCCTTGAATCGGAAGCGCGTACGCAGCATCGCGTGATCGAAGCCTCGCAGCTGCGCTTCCAGCGCGACCACGTCCATCATCATTTGCAGCGCGCGATTCCGCTGCGCCACGGGCGTGCTGGTGAGCTTGTTCCAGATGATGAGCTTTAATCGTTCGACTTCCTGGCGCATCGGGCTGCGCCCTTCTTGCGCGAGCCACTTGTAGCCCGCCGTGCCGTCACGCCCGAGCAGCACGGCGAGGTGCCGCCGCGTGAAGGAACTATCGATGCTCTGGCAGAGCTCGAAGAGGACTTTGATGTCGGGTGACCGCGGCAGCGGCAGCAGGGAGGGGTCCTCGGAAATGAGGCGGAGCAAAATCGCCTGCGTAATCGAGGGGCGCTGCTGCCCGGGCGTAGATGCGTGCGGCATCTCCGTGCGCTGCGTGAGCGTGTAGTACGGCTGCGGCATCGACCCGACGAGGTAAATCATGTCGGGGGTCTTGATGTCGAGATCTCGCGCAACATTTGCGAAATCCTGCCCTACCACCGGTCGATTTTTCGGTATCACGTGCGTCTCCAGCTAGAAAGGCGCTCTGCAAGAGCGCGTTGTATGTGCTTGCTGAGTATATGCTAAGCGCACCAACGACCAGAGGACTGGAGTCCCGAATGCCCAACCCTATCGAGCTTGAAGACCCGTTTGCGCGACACCCCCTTGGCGGTGCCGTCGGCAAAACAGTCCGCAGCACCGTACGCGGTGTCGTTGCAGTAGATCCTCGTGAGGAGGCACCGCCTGAAAAGACGGTGCTACTGGATCATGTGGCGCTCAGCGAGACGGTCTTGACACGTCCGCTAAACGGCGTGTCGCTGTACTTCGGCAAGTCAGACTTACACGCGGTGCTGCACGCGGCATTTCAGGCGGCTCGTGCGCAGGCGCTGGCGGCCTATGAAGTGACGGTTGCCGTCGACATCACGGAGGTCAAGCAGGTCGGCGCGCTGCGCGCGGAGGATCTTGAGGCAGAGGCCGCGCGGGCCCCGGCCGATCGGGAGCACTTCGTCATCTACCTCCACCGGATGCCGGAGTCTGGCTGCGTTTACCTGGAAGACGTCTTCCGCTCGGAAATCGAGGGGCTTCGAGACCCCCGTACTGGGCAAATTGACCACGAGGTGAGGAGCTGGCGGTTTCCGCGAATCGTTGGGCGGTATCCGCACTTGCTCGACGCTGTGGCCGCGCACCCGGATTTTTCACACGTGATCATGTTCGTGTGGGACGCCCGCGTCCCCGGAGCCAACGGAGGTGTCATCGACGGCGCGAAAATCGCAACCCTTTATCGTGCAGATCGAGTCGTCGAGATAACGACCATCGGCGCACTTTTCATCTCTGCGGTGCTTCCCGCGATCGGCGGCACGCCCGAGGTCCGTGAGGCGCTTGATGCCAAAGGGTTTCGCTCTGCCGGCCCCGCGATGTAGTCGATCCGCTTGCCATGGTTTCGTTAGCGCAATATAGTGTCATCACGACAACGCCCTGAAGGGAGGCGCGACGTGCGAAACCGCTTGTTTCAAGGCGCCGGCAGAGTCTTTGCGTCCATCCGCGTCCGCCGGGATGCGCGCGTGCGGATCATGGGCCGCCCTGACGGCGGGTCCATAGCTGTTTCGCGCCTGGCGGCTACCCTGCGCCCCGGTACGACCGGTGGCGTGACAGTCGCATATCGCGTCGGCGTCCCGCTTCCCGAGGGCACCGTACCCCTCTTGACTCGCGTGGACGACGGCCCTTGGGCCGTTGTTGATCATTTTCGGACGGAAGGCACCGCAGCCAAGGCTCTCATGGACCTCGTGCTGCCGCCTCCATCCTTCAGTTTCAATTGGCGCTCGGTGGCAGCCACAGCAGCTGTCGTGGCGATCGCCCTGGTGCTTTTGCCGACCCCCTCTCCGCGGCAAGAGTCTGGGGCGTTGGCTGCCGCCGGGCGTCAGTTGTCTCCTCTGCAGGCCGCAGTGTTGGGGCCTGTCGCTATGCCGGATCCGCACATTCAAGCGCCCCAGCTTGCCCAGCCCGGCGACGCCCCCCTCGAGATGGAACTCGGAGATTTACTTTCATGCGACGAGTAATTGGATTGCTGCTGTCGATGGCCCTGACGTCGGCCTTTGTGTCTCACCCAGCCTACGCGCAGAGCTACTACCTCAAAGTCGACCAGCACTGGTACGCAGTCAATTCCGGCACAGTGGCTATTGACGTAGGCGGCAACCTGGTTGACGCGCCTGGCGCGGTGCTGCAAACCTCGTGTCGCCGGTCGGGTGGGGCGCTCCCTGATTTTGGGACACACACAGCGCTGCTCGGTACAGCGGTCTTCGATGTGATTTACACCAACAGTCCGCCCCGATTTCACGCTACGACACCGCCGGTCATCGAGCTTTTAACGCCCGGCCTTGACGTGAGTTGCGGGCCCGGTGTGACGCCCCCGCCTGCCGTGGTGGGCGGCGTGAACAGCCCCCCTTCGCCAACAGCTCCGCCTTTGTTCTCCGACGGCTTTGAGGCCACGTAATGACGCAGAAGCCACGCACGTCGCCATCTTCCGCTCCCCTTGCGCCCATGCGCAGCACGGGGCAGCGCGAGGCGATTTCTCTTTCTATCGACTGGCTGCAGAGCCGCCTGTCGTTTGCCTTGCGAGCCAACGCGGCCTTGGCGCTGGTGCTTTTGGCCTCTATGGGCGTCAATGTCGCGCAATTTGTATCTGAGCCTGAGCCGGCGTACTTCGCGGTCGACGCGAGAGGGCAGGTCGTTGAGCTAGCGCCCGTAGGTCAGCCGCTCCTCAGCAATGATGCGCTCGCTCAGTGGGCCGGCGAATCTGCTCGCAAGGCCTACAGTCTGAATTTTGTTGACAGTGATCAGCAACTTGGTGAACTGCGCGACCGTTTTTCGGCCGGCGCGTATAGCGAGTTCCTGGAACAGATGGGCCAATCGGTTTTGCCGCAGCTGAAAGCGCAGCGACTTGTCATCGAAGCGATCGCTGAGCCGGCTCTTATCCAGCGCGCGGGAGCGGACGCAACTGGGCGCTATCAATGGCAGGTCGAAGTGCCAGTCAGCGTCACCAGTCACTTTGGCAGCGGTCAATCGCGTACCCAGCGTTACAAGGTGTCACTGACAATCCAGCGTGTCGACAACCGATTTCGTCCCGAATCCGGCGTCGTAATCACCCAGTTTATCGCCCGTCTGGCGTGAGCCATGAATACACGAGGTTATCCATGAGGCACTTCTTTGTTGTGTGCTTGCTCGTCTCGCTCGCGCTGCCTACCCCAGACGTCGGCGCACAGGCGTCTCCGGCGGTTGATGCGCCTGCTCTTGGTGTCGAAAACGATGCGGTTATCGCGACGTCGGACACGTCTCCCGCTGCCGCTGCCGCTGCTGCGGCTTCTGTCCAGCCCACGGTCGCCGCTACAGCGTGGATTGAAGCGCTGCAGTCGCAGTTTCCGGTCAGCCCGGAGCAGGTGACCGAGCTTCGGAAGAAGGACACGGACTTGACCCAAGCTGCAATGTCGCGAGCGACTCCCGCACAAGCTCGGTCCGACGTGATTCAAGTGAGCCTGGAGCCGGGCGCGACCTCGCCGGTCATCGAGCTCCTGCACGGGTTTGCGACATCAATAGAAGTCCTTGACGCGACCGGCCAGCCGTGGCCGGTCGCGCTACCGACGATCGGCGACAGCGAGGCATTTTCGGTTCAAGTCGTGGGCGCGGGCCTGGCTCAGGAGGTTGCTCAGACGGAAGGGGTAGTGTCGCCCGCGGCCATCGGTAGCGTGATCACGCTTGCGCCGCTGCGGAAGTTTGCAGCCACCAACCTCATCATCGTTCTGCAGAATCAGTCCCGACCGATCAGTCTGATACTCAAAGCTGTTGAGGCGACCCCTACTACCGAGTTTCGTGATCGCGTGACGATTAGCGTTCAGGGCACGGGGCCGTATGCGCGAGCTGTGTCGTCGCGAGGGTACGAGCATCTCGATGCGGGCGAGGATTTGAGGTCCGTGCTCATCGGGCGCGCTCCGCGCGCTTCCGCCACTGAGATTCTTTCCGATCTGCCGACAGGCATGCGCGCTTGGAGGGATGGCGCGACTCTGTGGGTCCGAACCCAGGAGACGCTGATCAGCCCGGCGCATGAGGCAAGCGTGGCGGGTGGCGAGCATCGGGCGTACCGCCTGCGGTACTTGCCGGTGATCGTCATGAGTCGCGCCGGTGAGCTGCGCGAAATCAATCTTCAGGAGGCTGCGTTGTGACCGATGCCGAGAACAACCCTGTTGATCTGCCGGGATCGGGCGGGCAGCGTGACCCGATTGTGCGGCGCCCCAAAAAAGGCGCCGGCCAGACCCCCAAACGTGCGTTTCTGATAATGGGCGTGGCTGCGGTCGCGATGGCTGTCGTTCTTGGGTTTTCCTGGATTCAAGCGATGAGCCCGAAGACCGTAGAGAGGGCGCGAACCGCACCTGTGGCGGCATCTGTGGAGAATCGCGGAATCAGCGCGACTGAGGAGCCGACCCCGGCGTACCTCGAGCTCGTACAGGAAGAGAACCGACGTGCCGTTGAGGCTGCTGCATCTGGCGACATGAGGGCGGTGATCCCGCCCTTGATCGGCGAGCGCACGTCTGATCGTGGTCGCGACCCGGTGGTTTCGTTCGACGACGCGCCGGTAACAGCGGCGCCTCGGGCGGCGGCTGCTCGCAGCGCGGCGCCGGATCCGAAGCGTGCCCAAGCGATCGTAGCCGAGAGTCGGAGACTGCTCGCCCACACGAGCGCGCTCGCTCCGAGCGCCGCTGTAGAAGGCGCGCCGCTTTTGATTCAGCGAAGCGGTGACGTCTCTGGAGCCTTGGACGCCAGTGCGACCCTTGACGCCCCTCACGTGCCCCTTTTCGTGGTTCAGTCAGCGGTGCTGGAGACAGGCGCGAACTCCGATTACCCCGCGCCCGTGATCATGCGGGTGACGAGCGGCCCCCTGAAAGGGGCTCGAGTCGTCGGCGAGTTCAGCGCGAGCGCGTCGCAAGGCGTGAGTGACCGGATCCAGCTGCGCGCATCGAAGATTGAAGTGGACGGCGTTGTCTACACGACGGATGGCCTGGCCGTTGACCCCGCGGCACGGATACCCGCGATCGAAGGCGACATCAATCGTCATCTTGCGCGGAACATTTTGGCCCGCGGCAGTGTTGCGTTTCTGCTCGGATACGCCGGCGGCGTAACGAGCGGCGCGACGCGCACGAGCTTTTCAGCGGAAGGCGGTTTGATTGGATCAACGATCCGGACCGGCGATCTTTTTCGTGCCGAGGCGGCGCGAGAGGCGGCGTCCGCCGCGAGTGAGGTTCGCATCCGGCAGCCGACAGTGACGGTGCCGGCCGGGACGCCTATCGGGCTGGTGTTCCTTGATCGTCTGAAATCGACCGATCGCTCCAGTGATCGTGCGAGCCCCTACGTCGCCGGCGCGCCCGTGCCCGACAACCCCGTCGGCCGTCCGGCAGATCGGCCCCTCGAATTTTCGACGCCTGAGTATCAGTAATGGGCCCTGAAGACAGCCTCCTCCTTTTTGCGAATCAGATGCCGGCGGTCCAGCGAGCGACGCTGGTCATCGCGTACTTGATCGGGTTCATAACCGCAGGTTCCGGCGTGTTCTATATGGCGTTTGGAGGTGGTCGCAACTCGCAACATGGACACGGTCTCGGCTACGGGCTGAGCATGGTCGTTGGCGGAGTCGCGATTATGAACCTTGCACCCTTCATGACCGCGATCGGTCTTTCCGTGATCGGCGCGCCCGTCATGGGCAACAGCTTTGGGGAGGGCGGTGTGCTGGGGATGGGGCAGATCGGAGGCAGCGGAGACGCAGCCTGGGTCGGTGCCATTTTCAATATCCTGATCGCAATCGGATGGATCTTCTCCCTCTGGGGCCTGATGAATCTCTCTCACGCTGGATCTCGCCGGCAGAAAGGCATGGGGGCCGGCATCGGCCGGATTCTGGCCGGCGTGCTGCTCGCGAACCCCTACATCACTGCCGGGATCCTTGGCGCTACTTTCGGCGTGAGCGATGTCGTGACAATTCTGGTTCCGCCACCGCCGTAATGGGCCCGCGGTCGGAATTTCTCTAATGTGGCCCTGCACAACTGCGAAGGAGTTTTTATGAATACGGTTTCCTCCCTGGTGGCGGATGTTCGAAAGTTTGGTATCGGCGCTGTGGCGTTTGCTGCGCTGGTGACCGAAGTGGAAGCGCAGGACGTCAGCGCCATGGCGGGTCGCGTTGAAGAGACCGGCAGCGCATTGGGCGCCGCTGGTTGGACCTTGCTAGCGTTCGTCGGGTTCATTACCTCCGGCATCGGTGTCTTCAAGATGATCAAAGCCAAGGAAAACCGCGAGGGCATCGGTCAGGGCCTTGGCATGGCAATCGGCGGTGCGGTTATGACCAGCTTGCCCTTCCTGATCGGCGCGTTCAGCCAGACCGGTTTCGCCGAAGATGCGTCGGGTCTCGACCGCATCGGCGTCGATTAAGACCCAGGGGCCATGGGCGATGTTGTCGGCGTGCAGCTGCTCAATGACCCCCTTCGCTTCTCTGAAGCGGAGGGGGATCGCTCCGCTGTTCGCGCTTGGGAGATGGATGACGCCGAGTTCTGCGACCGTACGCCCGATTGGTTGGTGGATCGTATTGTTGGGTTTTGGCTCACGAACATCAGCAGCTACACGCTCAACACGACTGGGTTTGGTCGCCGGGCCGATCTGAAAGACGACGCATTCCTATGCAGCCGACTTTCCTCGATCGTTGATGAAATTGGCATGGGTGATCATCCGCACGCGGACCAAGCGGCGCTGCTCTCGCGGCTCGCCAACCGCGTTCTTTCCATGACGTCGAGTGTGCTGGGGCTTGAGCGTTTGCCGAATGAGCGTTCGTTGCCACAGGCGATTCGCAAACGGTTTTTCAAGCCGGTGCGCACATCAACGCTGTCGCCGTCTGTAAAAGTCGCGCTGGCAGAAGTTGTTCAGAGCGCGACGTTTTCAGGTCGCGGGCCGAAGCAGGAGTCTCGCCCGTTCGTTCTTAGGCATAACCGGGCGCACTACGCGTCACGCTTGATGCAGGTTCGCGTGCCCTACGGCGAGTGGGCCGACATATCGCCGCCACAGGATCCCGCGCAAGCGGTGGTTTGGGTCAAGAATCTCCTCGAAGCGCGGCCACTGCTGATCAACTGCGAAGTCACGTTTCGAGGGCCCCGTGCCCATGATCTAGCGCTTCTCGCGAACATGGGGTCAGGCGCAGCTGCAGTGATGGGCGCGCGCGGCGCACGCGCTAACCAGCGCAGCTGGGTGGCGGGCCCTGAGTTCTTGATTCTTACGCAGATGGCTGACGTGAAAGTGCGCGGCGTGCTGGCTGCCGACAGGTACGTCCCAAACCCCTGGGCGGGGTTCGCCAGCGCGTCGGAAGTTGGCCCCAGCGGCAGCGGGGCGCAGGAGCTTGTGTGTGGACCTCTGCTGTTGCGCGGACGCAGTCTCGTCGATTACGCAACCGGGCTTGTCGCCGAGTGCTGTGCTTTTGCACTCACGGCCTCGGATGCCCCTGATCCTATCGGAGCGTGGATTGCCAGCCACGACCGGGCTGCGATGTTGTCGGTTTGCAGCGAGCTGCTGCACACGTTTCCGTCCGATGCTTTCCGGATTTCAGGATTCTCGCGTGGCCGTCTGTGGGTGCGAATTCCGACGGGAGACGTTGATCTCGAAGAAGTGCTTGCGCGTGTTGCTGAGATCTCGGAAGCGGGTCGTTTGGTTCCGCCCCTGATGCCTGCGCCGACCGGGCCGGCCTGCGTTCGCAGGCTGGAGATCGGCCGGCGGTTTGGCAGCGACGTTAACGCTCGTAAGGACCTTGAACTTATGCCAGCCGTGGCCGCCATCTTGGGCAGTCGCGGCACTGCTCTTGGAGTCTGATCATGTTGGGGTTCATCGACCGCGCCCTTCGCGCTGCGGATCTGAATTTGTGGTGGATACTGCGCAGCATCGGGCTCAACGCCCCCGCGTACTGTTCGCTTGATTCCGTCGACGGCTCGCACTGTCTCGTCACATCGTCCAGCGATCTTGTTTCCGTGCTCGAGCTCGGAGGGACGCGAAACACGATCACCAGCGCCAACTTCGAGGAATCGACACGAGTGCTTGCGCAGAAGCTGTCTGCGCATTTTGCAGACACGCTTGCGCATCGCCTGCAAGTGGTTTTCGTCCGCGACAACGGCATTGAAGCGCTTGATCGCGAGCTGTCGGAAGTGATGGGGCCCAGCATTTCAGCGGCTCGCACGCTGGGCTTGAATATCGAGGACATGCTCAGCACACGTGCGATCAAGCTCACAGAGTATTGCGCGCTTGAGCGCGCTTACCTCGTAGTGACGACGACACCCCAAGCGATGTCGACGATGGATCGGCGGGCGGCGAGGGGTGAGCTGGGCAAGGCGAAGGCGCTGCTGCCTGCCGCGCCGGATGGTCTCCGACCGGTGCCGGGGATGCCGGGGTTGATGGAATCGCATCGATCCTTGCTCGAAGCGCTGCGGCACGATTTTCTGAACTTGGGGTATCACGTCAGCTTGCTGACGGCGTCGGAGGCATTGCGCGTCATCCGATTCCAGGTGGACCCGGAATGGACCGATTCCGCGTGGACACCTTCGATTCCTGGCGATGGCAAATCTCTTCATCGGCGCGCGAGAGCGCCGGAAGCAGGGGCCGCTTCGGAGGACGCGAGCTCGCTGTTTTGGCCTTCGCTCGCACGTCAGTTGATCCCGCGAGGTGCCGAGCCGCTTTCATCGCAAGTGCTGCGGATAGGTGATCGGCTTTACCAGGCCGTGAGCATGTCGTTGGGCCCCTCACAGCTTGAGCCGTTTTCGGCATTGTTCGATCGCCTGAACGACACGTCAATTCCCTATCGGCTTTCGTTTCGCATAAGCGGTGCGGGCGTGAACGACGCCGAGATTACGTTCCGCCGAATCGCGGCGCTGTTCAGCACTTCGCGGACAGTGAAGCAGGCGCTGGCCGAGGCGATTGATGACAGGGGCGGCGGCGCAGTGAGCCGGATAGGCTTTCAGCTCGACGCGTGCACATGGGTACACGCGTCCGATGGCGTGCAGGATCGAATGGCGCTGAGCCGCGCCGCATCGCGGCTGGCGCGCACCATCCAGGGGTGGGGAGGCTGCGAGGTAGAAGAGCGCCACGGCAGTCCCGTGAGCACGGTGTTCTCGACGGTTCCGGGGCTGCTCGACAGAGGCTGCGGCACGCTGTCGGTGCCGCCCATTCTTGACGCGGTCGCGCTCCTGCCTTTCTCGCGGCCGGCCTCTCCGTGGGTCACGGGGTCTCTGATCTTGAGGACGCCATGCGGCAAGCTGTATCCGCACGAGCCGTCCCGCCGCGTGCAGGCGGCACTGGTCAATCTGATCTATGCGCCGATGGGCGCGGGCAAGTCGGTCTTGATCAACGCGATGAACACCGCTTTGGTGTTGACGCCCGGACAGGATCAACTGCCCTTTATCCGCATCCTCGATATCGGTCCGTCAAGTAGCGGACACATCTCCGTGATCTCAGAGGGTCTCCCCCAGTCGCTCCGGCACCTGGTGGTGTATCGCCGCCTGCAGAACCGGATGGAGGACGCCATCAACGTGTGCGACACGCCGCTTGGGATGCGCTATCCGCTGGCGAGCCATCGCAGCTTCATCTCATCCTTCTGCTGCCTGTTGGCTTCGGCGGTGGGTAGCGGCGATGTGGATTCGGATGTCCCGTCGGTGGTGTCGCGGGCGATTGATGAAGCATTCCGCGCAAAGTCTGATGAGGATCCGAATCGGTATGACGCTGGCGTCGATAGCGATGTGGATCGAGCAATTGATCAGTTGAACATCGGCGTTGATGACCACACGACTTGGTGGGAAATCACTGACGCGCTTTTTGACGCGGGGTCGTTCGTCAATGCTATTCGGGCGCAGCGGCATGCGGTCCCGACGCTCGGCGATGTTGCGGCAGCAACCAGCAGCGAGCGCGTTCGCTCGGCGTTCAAGGCGGAAAACGATGGTGAGCAGATATGTGGGTATACGTTCCGGCTGCTGACGGATGCTCTGCGCGAATATCCAATCATTTCTCGGCAAACTCGCTTTGATCTGGGCGCTGCCCGGATTGTGTCGCTTGATCTGCAGGAGGTGACCCCCAAAGGCGGCGCGGCCGCAGAGCGGCAGACGGCAGTAATGTATCTGCTCGGGACGTATGTTCTGACGCGCGATTTTTCTACGACAGAGGAAAATGTCGACTCTGCAGTGATGCCTTCCGCGTATCGCGACCACCACCTTCGTGCGGCGAAGCGGATCAAGAGCGTGCCCAAGCGGCTTCTTCTCGATGAGCTGCATCGGGCAACCGCCGCCGGCGCAACGGTCATTTCCACGATTGAAAACGTCATTCGGGAGGGCCGCAAAGACAATATTGAGGTGACTCTCGCCTCGCAGCGGCTTGATGATTTCACCAAGACCATGGTGGATCTTGCGACCAGCATCTGGATACTGGGTGCCGGCGCGCAGTCGCGCGACGAAACGCTTGCGCGTTTCAAGCTGGGTCCGGAAGTTGTGCCCGTGCTTGAGCGCATCGGCAAACCGAGTTCGGCGGGCAGCAGGTTCTTGGGCGTGTTCGACACGCGCGACGGTCGCTACATCCACGAGCTGATGTTGACTCTGTCGAGCACCGAATTGTGGGCGTACAACACCACGGCTGAAGACCGCGAGGTGCGCGATGGGCTCTATGCGCGAATCGGCGGCGCAGCGGCGCGCTACGTCCTTGCAAAGGCCTTCCCAGAGGGCTCAGCTCTGGCTGAGATTGATCGTCGCCGTGCTGCAGTTGTCCGCGCGGGTCGGGCGGCAAGTGAGGATGCGGCATCGCGAAATGTGATCGATACGCTGATCTCGGAAATGATGGAACTGCACGAGCGACTGATGTCCGCGCACTACGCGGAAGAGCTCGTGGACCCGGCCGTCGCGGCCATGGAAGCGGAAAGCTGAAAGCACAAGGAAAGTACCGCATGAAATCCCACGTCAAGTTGATCGCACTTCTTCTCGGCACGCTGACAGGGCTCAGCGCTCAGGCTCAGGCTCAACGCACGCTCACCCTCACCAATGCGAACCCGCCGATTGTTATTCCGCTGACAACTGCACCGGTTGAGCTAAGCAATCGCGTGGTGACGATTCCCTGCGCAGTGAATGGCCAGGGCGCGTGTCCGATCGGGGCATCCACCGCCCCACCCACAGCGAGCTTCAGCTGCTCGGGCTGTGCGACTGCGAGAGTCGGGCAGGTGGTGTCCGTGACGTGGTCGAGCTCGCCGACAGAGGTGTGCGTGGCGGCGAGCTCAGGCCCGGCGGCGACGAGCTGGACAGGGCTGCAGGGCACGTCGGCGATTGGGCGCTCGCTGTTGTTCTCCGCAGCGGGCGGATATTCGTTGACGCTCAAGTGTTTCGGATCGAGCGGTTCGACCGCTTTGCGGAGCGTCAGCGCGACGGTCACGAATTGAGGTTGCGGCCTAAGCGCCTAGGATTTAGGCTATAGCTGAGGCGACAGTTGCGGCGTCAGTCCATCCATCCATCGAGGCGAGTGAGCAATGAGCATTCAGGAAAATAACCCAGCCGTCGAGGCCATCGCGTTTGCCCTGGAAACGGATGACGGCATGGAATTTTTGCGCTACTGGAATCAGGGTGATTTCGATGTCATCCGGAGTGAATGGCCAGAAGCGCCGGAGGCGGTATTCATCGGCGCGGACACCCTGCATCCATCGACGATGTTTGACCGGAGCGGCACCTGCACGACGGGCCTCGCGGACCTTCCCGAGCGTGGATTTCAATGTGTTGATGAACAGGGAATCAAGGTTTTCTTCGGGTCGATTCCTATCAGCGAGCTCGCGACGCACTTGGCTGGCTGTCCGGATGATTGGGTCATATCTCCAGGGCTTGGGCGGCTGGTCGGCGCTTCGATGCTGGTCGGTTCGCCCGAGGGAATCGATCGCTATCGAGCGAAGGCCAAACCCGGGCCGGCGCGCCGCGCGGAGGTGCAGGCTGTGATGGACGCGGGGCTGTCCGTTGCCGCTGTGAAATGGGTCTTGTGCGGGGATCGCGGCGCCAGCTCCGACGCTCTATTTGCGGCTTGCACGGGTGTCGATGTTGGCGGACGCACAGAGGGGCGAGCTGTCGCCCCTTCTGATCGGGCAGACTTTGAACGGTGCGCGTCACTTCAAGAGAACGTCCCCGAGTGCGCGTCCGTGTTTCCGGCTGCGATGCTGTCGCCGCTGTGGACTCAGATTGTTGCCGCGTGGCCGAGGTTGTTGGTGCTCCGTGGCGCGACCGCAGAGGACCGAGTCGCTCACGCGGAAATCCTGGACATCCTTAAAGCTCGCTGCTGAAGGCTGTTGCCGCGTCGCTCAGCTAGTCAGCGTGGGTGTGGCGGAAGCGTTCAAGCGCACAACTATCATGACACCAATCAAACGGAGCAATTCACATGCTTAGGCCAATCTTAGCCGCTGCTATTGCGTGCTTCTCGTTTCAGCCGTTCGTGGCGTCCGCGTTCGACATGCAGGATGCAATCGCCAAAGATCTCGACGCGCGGCGCGTGGCCAAGGAGTCAACGATTGCCAAGGAGTTCACAACCGGGTGCGTGACGTCGCCGTTTCCCACGACGCCTTCGGGGCCCACCTATCGCGGGATCTACACCCGCTTGGGCGAGTCGGCTGATGTGACGGTTTGGCGGATTCCGTGCGGAGCAGCGCAAGCCGAGGCCCAGACGCTGGTGACGTTCGCGCCGCGCACCGCCGCGCCGTTTATTTGTGGTGTGTTCGTGATTGTTCTTCAGGGTGGCGTGCAGTTCGATTCGATCTCTTTGGATCGAGGCTCCAGCTCCTCCAGTGACTCGCTTTGTAGCGCCATCCTCGTGCCCGTTACGACCCGTCTGCGCCCTAGCTCACAGTCGGGCTTCGACGACGATGCGGCGTTCTCGCTGCTGATCGCGTCGAGTGGAGGCCCGACGCTGCGGATCGAGGTGCCGGCGTATAACTCGGCGCTTTACGGCGTCTCGCCCCCAGCGTTTTCCATCAAACCGCAGATGACGGGCGCTTGGAACACAACCGGTATCGGAAACCAAGGCTGGTTCTTTGACATCAACGAGAGCGGCCGGACGTTCGCGGCTGCATGGTTCACCGGCAAACCCGATGGGATTGGACTCGACTGGTACAGCGCTCTGGGAACCTACAGCGGCGACGCCGTTGTCACGACCCTTTTCAGAACGACCGGCGTAGCGTTTGCTCGGGCAACGGAGGTGAATACCAACGCTTTTGGCACGCTGACGTTCGATTTTGAGTCGTGCGCTCTTGGGGTTGTGACCTGGGTGATGGATGACGGCAGAACAGGGTCGCTGGCTATCAAGAAGATCTTGCCTGTGCCGGCTGGGTGCTAGAAAAGATCTCAACAGAAGCGGTGAGTGTTTTGATGAGCGGTGGCTCCGCAGGTGTGCCGGCGCCGGACACGCTGTGGAACGAGTGGAGACCTTTCGCGAAGCTCTCGACGGACGCGCGCAGGGCGGTTGCAATCGCCGGAAAGGAGTCCAGCAGACTTGAGTGCTCGGCGAGCACCGTCTGCGCTGCTGTGATCAAGCGGTCGAAGCGCACCGCGGTGTCAGCAAGTCCCAGGCTAGTGCCGAAGGCCTCGAGATTCGCCGGTGCAGCGAACAGGCTCTTCGTGCCACCAAGCGTCAGGGCTAGGGAGTCCTCCGGCAGATAGGCCGTCGTGCAGACGATGTCGTAGACCGGCGCGAGCCGCGCGTCGCCCGTGGTGGGATCGCCATACAGCAGGCCGAAGTTCTTGAGGTGGGCATCGCCGTTGCCGAGCATGCACGACAGGGCGACCTGGTCGAACAGCTGGCCGAGCCCGGCCGCCTGGGCGTCTTCGG
>Ga0335395_10000038_pt1 | contig 105706 bp, 96 predicted proteins | sample MAT02_FD_205744 | JGI IMG/M metagenome (GOLD analysis project Ga0335395, IMG submission 205744) | Freshwater microbial communities from Lake Fryxell liftoff mats and glacier meltwater in Antarctica - MAT-02 (spades assembly) (version 2) ...
TGAACTACTTGCCGAGAAAGAGTGACACGCCCGTGCCTGAGCACTTCTTGGGTGCCGACGTGCTGCGCTCCGTGTCGATCGCCGCGCCTGAGGATCCGATCGTGGCGTGGTTGGATCTGATGGAGGTGGTGGAAGCGCTCTGCCCCGTGTGGCCGGAGAGGTGCGTTGGGCGAGGTGGGCAGTACAGGCTGTGAGGAACGATGCAGGCAAAGCTCTTGGCATCAATCTGAAGCGCGAACGCCCCTCCATGAAAGCCCACCCCAACATCCACCCCAGCGAAGTGCTGCTTGAAGAGTTGCTGACTCCGCTCGGTTTGAGCCAGAGCGCCTGGCGCTGCGCGATCGCGCGCGCGGCAGCACCGCGCAGGACGGACCGTGATGCAATCAGCGCGGGAGGAGCGATCGGCTTCAAGCTGCAGGCCGTGTGCATTGATCCGACCCGCGGCCGAGACATCGAAAACATCCGCCGGCTGCTGCGCGCCAACTGAGGGGGTTTGGAGTTGGGTGAGGTGTGGCGCTCAGGTGCTTGACCGGGAGAACCTGCGGGATGAGTTGGTTGCCGAGAACGACTGACCGAAGCATCAGCGCAGCTTTTTGGGCTGCGGGCCCGTAGAGTTCGGTGCCAACGGGGGCACACCGAACCCCCGAGATGAAGCCCAGTCACGGGCTGCGATGCTTTCACGACGCGTGACTAGGGCTCGCATTTGGGACGAAAGCGGGACGCTTCTGCCGAAAGGCCTATTGCGCTAAGCGTTGAACAGTTCGTATGTTCGAGACCTACGCCCCCGAGGTTTGCATGGCAGCGTTTGCTGGGGGCTAGAGGTTGCGAATCTGGCGCGCATTGCCATTAGGCCTGGGCCCTACCCGAGCGTACATTTAGGGAACAAAAAAGCTGCAGGGACATGCCGGAATATCTCAGGACAAGACCTGATGCCCAGCTTTCACATGCTCTAACCGGTCGATGGCAACCAATATGGTTGAAAATAAGACGAAACCCCCGGCGGTTCGTGGTCCGCGGCCGCTGGGCCCTCTGCACTTAAAGAGCACCGACCGCTCAGACCAATTCTGGGCTTTGGGGAACATATTGGAGCGACTTGGAACTCACGCGAATTCTACGCTTTCCCGAAAATTGAGCGCTTTTTACGAGAGTTTAGGAAATAGTTCGTATGGACAATGAAGAGATAAAGGCTTTGGTTGCTGTACTTCGAAATTTTAGGCCGGGCGCCCAGCTCAAGCACTACATTGGCCATGCGCAGTTTCCAAGCTTTAAATGCCTCGAGCCCGCAACGCGAATAGAATTTCAGTTCCCACTGACTGCGCTTGTTGGCCCAAACGGCATTGGCAAGAGTTCCGTCCTCCACGCGCTCTGGGGAATGCCGCTCCTTCAATCAACCTCTAGATTTTGGTTCGAAACCGAGCTCGATCCAATCGTTGGCACGCCGCGGTACTTCTATTCATATTGGAATGACTCCTTTAAGGGATTTGTTGAGTGTCGGAAGGCGCGCGTCGGTATCAAGCGGGGCGCGGATTATTGGGAGCCGGCACGCCTGAGTATTCCCGATGGGATGCGGCCGTTGCCTAGCGGAAACTTTGTCGGGAAGTCCAAAGATCGTTGGAACCCCGTCCCAAGAAGCGTCGTTTACATCAATCTCAAGACTTCTTTTGGTTCATTCGATAGATTCTTCTTTGACGAGGCTATAAAGGGCGTCGAACGTCGGGATGCGATGCTTCAGGAGGCGCGACGCTTGCGATCCATTGTGGAACTAAACAAACAAAGCTATATTCTTGGGAATCGTGAAAGGGTATTCGTAAATCGAGAGCTGACGCCAGAAGAGATCGAGTCCGTTTCGGCGATTCTTGGTAGAAGCTATGACTCAGCAAGGTACATCGAACATTCACTTTACCCTGGTCGTCGCGGCGTCGATCTCAGCGTCATATTCCGACGCGGAACTTCCTACTCTGAAGCCTTTGCGGGGAGCGGTGAGCTGACTGCTGTAAATGCAGTCGTTAAGATACTTGCCGCGCCACATAATTCTTTAATTCTGCTGGATGAGCCCGAGACCTCCTTGCATCCCGGCGCTCAACGTGCCTTCCTAAAATTTCTCCTTACACAGATAAAGCTGAAGGGGCATCAGATCGTTGTTTCAACCCACTCCATAGATTTTCTTGAAGGCTTGCCCCATACCGCAATCAAGGTTTTTGAAGGAAATGGCTTAGGGCAGACTCGGGTGCTGCCGTCCAGCTCGCCCAACGCGGCACTTGTTAGACTTGGGCGGCCACCAGACAATAAAAAGCGCATTTTGGTTGAAGATCCAATGGCCGCACTGCTCGTGGAACGTGCAATTGAAGGGCTGGATCGCGGGGATGCGCAGTCGCTCGAAGTAAAAGTTGCACCCGGCGGAGCAAGCGCGATTTTGAAATACCTAGGGCCTGCCGCCATGACCTCTAGTGACGACATTTACGTCTTTCTCGACGGGGATCAGCGTAAGGTTCCGGGTTTCACTGATCCGAGCACGGTCGCGCCGGCCAAACACCCGCAACTTGGTGCGTTGCTGAAGACCGAAACTGGCGTCCACCCGCTTTTCCACATTCCTGGTGGTCAAGACACTGCGGCGCATGAATTCTCGAAAGTGCAGGCTCAACTTAAGTATTTGGATTGGTTACGGAGACGCGTTGCCTATCTCCCAGGACTGGTTCCTGAAGTCACCTTTCTCAAAGCGGGAGACCCAAGCGGTGACTATGGGGCATTGACCTCTGCAGAAGCAAAGGAGGCCCTAAGAGAACGGCTTGCGGGTTCCGTCCCGGTGACGTCATGTGACATGATTGTCCTTGCCAGGGTATTTGCTGCACGCATATCTTCCGATCATTCAGATCTTTTAGCGGTACGTGACCAAATTACAACTTGGCTCCATGGAGGGTCGAACTGATGATAAGTCCTGCTGTCGCCCCAAACTACACTTTGCCTGAGGAGTGTAGTTCCCTCGCAAAGACTCGACTTAGAAGATCTACAGCTATCGATTTATTCAGTGGCTGCGGAGGAATGAGCTTGGGGTTGAGGCGTGCAGGGTTTTCAGTGCAAGCGGCTGTCGAGATAGACTCGAAAGCCCAAGAAACCTATCGGCTCAATCATCCCGAGGTAAAGCTTTACTCCACCGACATTCGAGCACTCGACGCATCTGCAGTACTCCACGACATCGGACTCAGGCCGAGAGAGCTTGATCTGCTTGCCGGCTGCCCTCCCTGTCAAGGGTTCTCTAGACTCCGAACGAAGAACAAAAAGATAATTGCTGACGATGATCGCAACGAACTTATCAGCGACTTCATGCGTTTTGTGCGGGTGATAATGCCGAAAACTGTAATGCTGGAAAATGTCCCCGCTTTGGGGACGGATGCTCGTTTCACGGAAGTTCTGCGTGAGTTGTCGACGTTGGGTTATAGTTTTGTGGTCGATGTGCTCAATGCGGCAGAGTACGCCGTTCCACAACGCCGTAAGCGTCTGATCATGCTTGCGTCGCGGGTCCATAGCCCAAAAATTGCCGAAGTTGTTGTTGGCCGAGTCACCGTAAGAGATGCTTTGTCTTCGCTCGAGCGACCTAAGCATAGTAAAGACGAACTCCACGCGATGCCAGAACAGCGCACACAGGCGGTAAGGACGCTTATAAAGCGCATACCGAAGGATGGCGGGAGCCGTCGCGACTTGGGCATTAAGCATCAGCTAGGCTGTCATCATCGGACAAATGGCTTCTATGATGTTTATGGCCGCATGGCTTGGGATGATGTGGCCCCAACTATTACCAGCGGCTGCCATAATCCCTCGAAGGGACGATTCCTGCACCCAGCCCTCAATCGGAATATTACTTTACGGGAAGCATCGTTGCTGCAGGGCTTTCCGCCAGACTACCGCTTCGACGTTCGCCATGGTAAGGAGGCAATCGCTCGCATGATCGGAAATGCCCTGCCGCCACCTTTTATCGAAGCTCATGCTATTGCGCTTCTCCGAGGAATGGAGCCGTTTGAGGAAAACCGGGAACAAAATCCGGCGACATTTAGCAGTCCTGCGGCTAACTTTGATTGCTGACCTTTCTGGTCTCACCGAAACGCTATCGGCAAGCCGCTTACTACCTTGCGAATGTCAACGTAAGAACTGAGCAGATGCCCCATTCGCGTCCGCTGAACCTATTTGACGCTTCGCACATTCGCAGTGCGGGGACCGTGCCTAATCGCGGGAAGGGAGCGTGGTTTCCTCTCCGCTATCGCTCGCGATGTTCGAGCTACGCCAATCGCTGCGAAGGCGATGAGCTTCCCCACTTTCTCGACCCGACGAACGCCCATGACGTCACGCTTCTGGCGTTCGGCGAGGAAGCAAAAGCCGTGCCGGCGCCTGGCATCCCGCGCTGGGAACGTGTGCGGGTCTGGCACACGGTGGATCGCCTGAAACTCACCGAGCATCAGGGGCTGTCTGTAGGGCGTCAAAAGGTTTTGCAGGACACCACTCAACAAGCCAATAAATATTTGCGACCGCTGTCGGGGATAAAGACATCTGCGGCGGCGCGTGAGCGGGTGAAACATGCAGCGCGCGCGATCCACTCCCTTACCGGGCCGCACGCCGAACTTTCGGCGGTCGCGCGAGGGTGCTTGCGCTTGCGCAACGATTCACAGCGCTTGCGGCGGGCGGGGTGATCGAGCGCATGGCCAGCCTGCAAGACCCCGTGCCCGGCGAGCTGCTGCTCTACGAAACCGAAGACGGCCGCACGCGCGTCGAATGCCGCGTCGTTGAAGACACGCTGTGGCTGTCCCAGGCGATGATGGCTGAACTTTTCCAAACTTCGCCGCAGAACATAACGCTGCACTTGAAGGCCCTTTACGCCGAGGGCGAAATCGCGGCTGATGCAACGTGTAAGAGCCACTTACAAGTTCAAGCGGAAGGCAGCCGCCGGGTCCAGCGCACGGTCAAGTTCTACAGCCTCGACGCCATACTCGCGGTGGGCTACCGCGTGCGCTCGCAGCGCGGTACTCAGTTCCGGCGCTGGGCGACGGAGCGGCTGCGCGAGTATCTGGTGAAGGGTTTCGTACTGGACGACGAGCGGCTGAAGAACCCGCCCGTTGCGGGCACTGCGGTGCCGGATCGCTTCGACGAGCTGTTGGAGCGCATTCGCGATATCCGCGCCAGCGAGCGCCGCATGTACCTGCGGGTGCGCGAGATCTTCGCCCTAGCGGCCGACTATTCGCCCACGCTGCCGGAGACCACGCGCTTCTTCCGCTTCATCCAGAACAAGCTGCACTTCGCCGTCACCGGCAAGACCGCGGCCGAGCTGATCGCCGAGAGAGCCCGCAGCGGCTTGCCGAATATGGGGCTGAGCACGTGGCGATCGGGCAGCGTGCAGAAGGCTGACGTCACCGTCGCGAAGAACTTTCTGCGCGGGACCGAGATCGCTGAGCTCAACCGTGTCGTGACGATGTGGCTCGACTTTGCAGAGGATCAGGCACGCCGCCGCAGAGAAGTGTTCTTAAAGGACTGGACCGAGAAGCTCGATGCTTTCCTGAAACTCAACGAGCGCGATGTGCTGGAAGGCGCAGGCCGAGTCTCCAAGCAGCAGGCCGACGCCCTTGCGGAGCGAGAGTACGAGCAGTTTGCGGCGCAGCGTCGCGCGCTGCTTGAAGCCCAAGGCGCGGAATCCAGTTTCAGTGCACTGGAGGAGGCCGCCAAGGCGCTGCCCGCCCCAGGCAAGAAGAAGAAGTGAAGCCCGGCCTTGACGTGCATCGCGCAGCCGCTGAGTCAGTTGACGCATCGGCGTCGCACTGGCCAGACCCGGCCACCGGAAGTACCGCGCAGCCCGGTCAGCAAGAATGCCGGCCATTGACCACCCAGCCGCTTGGCTATAGTCGAGCCCTGCCCTCGCCCGGAGTCGCCCCATGCCGAGACGCCTGCCGCCGCTGTTGAATCTGCTGCTCTTGGCCGGCCTTGGCCTGATCACCAGCTTCGCCTGCGCCGCGCAGGAGGTTTCGACGCGCGCGGTCGAAGCTGAGGACGCGCGCATCAAAACGGCGCTGGCCAGCCGTTTGGCGCGCATTGAGACGCTGCGCGAGATCGAGATCGAAGTCACCAGCGGCGTGGTGCGCCTGCAGGGTGAGGTGGCCGTTGAGGGGCAGCGCGAAACCGCGACGGTGATCGCCGAAAACGTGGCCGGTGTGCTGGAGGTCAACAACGCGATCGAGGTCAGCCGGGCGCTGGACCAGCGCCTGCAGCCGGCGCTGGACGCAGGCATCGCCAAGCTGCGCGCGCTGGTGTCCAGCCTGCCTTTGCTTGGCGTAGCGCTGGCCATCGTGCTGTTGTTCTGGGGGCTCTCACGACTGCTGAGCAAGCTCTCGCTGCTGAACCGGCTGACCCCGCGCAACCCTTTTCTGAGCGACCTGGTGCGGCAGGCGCTGCGCGCAGCGCTGATGCTGGTCGGCGTGCTGATCGCGCTGGATCTGCTGGGCGCCACGGCTCTGCTCGGCACTCTGCTGGGCACCGCCGGCTTAGTCGGCCTTGCGGTGGGTTTCGCGTTCAAGGATCTGGTCGAGAACTACATCGCCAGCATCCTGCTGAGCCTGCGGCAGCCGTTCGCACCGAACGATCACATCGTGGTCGACGGCCATGAGGGCCTGGTGGTCAGCATGAACTCGCGCGCCACTCTGCTGATGACGCCCGACGGCAACCACCTGCGCATTCCCAACGCCACGGTGTTCAAAAGCGTGATGCTGAACTACACCCGCAACCCGCAGCGGCGTTTCAGCTTCATCGTGGGCCTGGGGGTCGATGAAGATCTCGCCCGCGTGCAGAAGCTGGGCGTTGAGGTGCTGCGGCGCATGCACGGCGTGCTGGCAGACCCCGAGCCGCAGGTGCTGGTGAACGCGCTGGCCGATTCGAGCGTCAGCGTTGAATTTCTGGGCTGGGTCGATCAGCGCACGGCGAGCTTCGTCAAGGTCACCAGTGAGGCGATCCGGCTGATGAAGTTTGCCCTCGACGAGGCCGACATCGAGATGCCGGAGCCGACCTATCGGATGCTGCAGCTGCCGCCCGCGACGCCGAAACCTGCCTCAGTGCCCGCGTCGGCGTCAGCGCCCACGTCCACGCCCGCGCGAGCCCGCGACCGCAGCGGCGCCGAGCCCGCACCCGTGGTGCAGGCGGATGTATCGCTGGACCGCGACGTCACCGAAAAAATCGAAGCCGAGCGCGCCAGCGCCGGCAGCGACAACCTGCTGCATGCGGACGCGCCGAAGGAATAGCGGCTTGCGCGCTGCCTCAGCGCGAGCGCGGATTTGATCGCCGCCCTGCGCGGCCCGTGCGCACGAGTGGCTGATCGCGGCAAGCGCGAGGTGCGCGGGGTGCGCGAGTTGCGCGGCACTGACCGGATGCGCGGGAAGCGCGGGGTGCGCGGCAAGCGCCGGATGCGCGGGGTGCGCGTGGTGCCAGTGGTGCGCCGGGTGGGCCGGGTGCGCGTGGTGCGAGAGCTGCGCCACGCCGCAGGTTTCGTCGTTGGCCGAGAGCGCTCTGACCACAGCACGCCAGGCTTGATCACTCCGCGCCGTCCTCACGGTGTATTCCGGCGAGCGCTCGCTTGATCAACACGCCTGCGCGCCTGAGCCGCGGGCGCGGGCTGCGCGGTGCGCGCGCGGCTCCGATGAACCCGCGCTTGCCTAGAACAGATGCAGCTGGCCGCCGGCGACGGTCGCCTCGATCGCCAGCGTCTGCGGATCAAGCAGCAGCAGGTCGGCGTCGGCGCCGGGCGCGATCACACCCTTGCGCGACAGGCCCCAGATTGCGGCGGGCGAAGCGGTAAAGGCGGGCAAGGCGTTTTCAAGGCTCAGCCCGTGCTGCAGCACCGCCTGCTGCAGGCTTTGCAGCAGGCTGTCCATCGGCGCCACGGCCAGCGCGATCAGCCGTCCCTCGGCGTCGAACTGCGGCAGGCTGGCCTGGCCGTCGCTGCTCAGGCTGATGCGATCCACCGGCAGGCCGGCCGCCAGCAGTTCGGCCAGGGCCTGCGCCGCGGCGATTTCGCCTGCGTCGATCAGCCCGGCGGTGGTGCTGGCGGTGAGATCAACGCTGCCGCCGCGACGCAGCCAGGCCTCGCCCTGGGTCAGCAGCGCGCGCGAGCGGTTGACGTGGGTCGGGTGCCACTGCGAAGGCGGCAGGGGGGTGCTGTCGCTGACCTCATTCAGCAGCCGCAGGCCTTCGGCGGCGTCGCCGACGTGAATCAGCACGGTGCCGCGTTTGCCGGCCAGCATGCCGCCGACGCGGGCGTCGGCGCCGATCCGCGCGAGCTCAGCGGCTGAGGGCTGCGAGCCGCGGTGATCGGCGATCGCGATCTCGCCCACGCCGAGCATTTCGGGGATCAGCACCAGATCGCCGCGCACGCTGCCGGTCAATGTAGCCACCGGCACCCGATAGCTGCCCGACAGCACAAAGGCGCTCAGGCCCTCGGCGGCCAAGGCGCGAGCGCAGGCCAGCAAATCCGCGTGGCTGCGGGTGACTTCGTCGGTGCCGAGCGCGCCGATCAGGGTGGTGACGCCGGCCTTGAGCGCGTCCTCAGCGCGCAGCGGCGCCACCCGCGAGGCAAAGCCGCCCTCGCCGCCACCGCCGCCGATATGCACCAGGCTGTCGACGAAGCCCGGCACCAGCAGCCGGCCGCGGCCCTCGATATGGCGGGTCGCCACGCCGGCAATTGGCGTCAGCTGCTCGCTGACTGCAGGCGGCTCGCCGCGCGCTGGCCGCGAGCTGATCGCAAGCACGCGGCCGGCCACCACCAGCACATCGCAGCGGCCGAGCGGCGCCGGCGCGAATACTTCGACATCGGAGATCAACAGGGGCGTGTCGCGTTCGCAAAGCAGCATCAGTTGAGGCCTGTAGTGACGGCCAGCGCGACAAAGCCCGCGGCGACCAGAATCAGCAGAAGTTCAAAGCGCCAGATAATGCGCACCCATTCGGTCCAGCTCAGGCCGGCGACGCCGATGGCCCCAATCAGCACCGCTGAGGTCGGCACCACCAGGTTGGTCAAGCCGTCGCCCAGCTGGAACGCAACCACCGCGGTCTGGCGGCTGACCCCGACCAGATCGCCCAGCCCGGCCATCAGCGGCATGGTGATGGCCGCCTGCGCCGAGCCCGAGGTGACGAAGAAATTGAACACCGACTGCACTGCCAGCATGCCTTGGGCAGCCAGCAGCGGGCCGGCGCCGTCGAGCAGCCAGGCCATCGAAAACAGAAAGGTGTTGAGCACCGAAGGCGCATACGGATCACTGCCGCCGAGCAGCCACAGCAGCCCCTTGGCGGCGGCGATGATCAGCGCCACCGGCACCAGGCTGCGCACGCCGTCGGTAAACACTTCGGCGATACGGTTGGCGCCCAGGCGCCCGTCGATGAAGCAGATCACGCCGACCGCCAGACCGAGGCTGAAGAACTGGCCGGCGATTTCGGCGAGGTAGTAGCCGCGGCTGCTGACGCCCCAGACGATCCAGCCGACCGTGGCCAGCACGCAGAGCAGGATCAGGCGATCCGCTGCGCCGAGCCGCGGGCTGCTTGGCTCAGGCGCTGGCAACGCCGAAGCCGAAGTTGAAGCCGAAGTTGAAGTCGAAGCCGAAGTTGAAGTCGAAGTTGAAGCCTCGGCCGAAGCCGAAGCCGAAGCCGGGGCCGAAGCCGAAGCCGAAGCCGAAGCCGAAGCCGAAGCCGGCAGGCTCGCGGCATCCAGTCGGTTGGCAAAGGCGTAGCGCAGGGTGAAGCCGAGCCCGAGCAGGGTGAAGGTGGCCCACATCAGCAGCCGGAAATCGGCGCCGCTCAGGGGTTTCAGCCCGGCGATACCCTGCGCCACCACCACGCTGAAGGGGTTCATCCAGGAGCTGGCAAAACCAATCTGGCTGGCCATGTAGGTGCACATCACCGCCGAAGCGCGCGGCAGCCCAAGGCGGTCGGTCAGGGGCAGCAGCAGCGCCAGGAACGCAATGGTTTCCTCGCCCATGCCGAACACCGCTCCGCCCAGCGAAAACGCGATGAACAGCGCGGACAGAAGCAGCCAGTCGCGACGGCCGGTGAGCGCGATCAGGCGCAGCAGGCCGCGATCGATCGCGCCGGACGCTTGAATCACGCCGAAGCTGCCGCCGATGATGAAGACCAGCGCGATCACGCCCACCGCAGCTCCGCTGCGGCTGCCGGAGACCATGCCCTCGAACAGGAAATTCAGAAAACCCCGGCCCTCGCCTTGGGCAAACAGGCTGACGCTGGGCGCCTCGGGCACCAGTGCGAAGCTGGCCAGCGACAGCGGCTGCCCGGCGGCAAACTGGCCGGCCGGCACGACGAGGGTGACCAGGCTGAAGACCACCGCCACCAGGAACAGCAGCAGCAGCGTGTTGAGGCCAGCGGCGGGAGCGGCGGCGTTCGCTTTCAAAGGCAGCTCACAGGCGTGGAGTGAATGAAGAGCCTGGCGCAAGGCCCGGGCGCGCGGTCGGCTACGGGACCACAGGCCCAACCCTGCGACAAGTGCGGATACGCAGGCCGCGCGGTGCGCGACTCGCAGCGTTTGTTCTGTAGATACGCGAAATCAGCCCGGGAACCGGCTCGGGGGGAAGCCGGCTCCCGCGGTCGACGACCGGCGATTCTTCACCTGCCGTCGGCTGCAGCCGGCCGGGGATTACCGGCTGCAGGCCTGAGTTACGAGGTGCTGGCGGAGCTGCCCGCACGTGCAGCCGTTGCGCGCCGGCAACGAATGGGTGCGCGCCCTCCGCGAAGCCCTCACCGGGGTGCGGATTCGCGGAGGGCGCACTGCAGCAGCTCAGCGTCTGGCTCAGAAGCGATACACGTAGTTCATCGTCCAGAACCGGCCCAGGGTGTTGTGGTTGTAGAGGTCCACATTGGTCGCCGAGCCCAGCGACACCGGCGGATCGCGGTCAGCGAGGTTGCGCACGTTCAGGCTGAGCGAGTGGTGCTCGCCGAAGTCCTGGCCGAGGGTGAGATTGACCGTCGTCCAAGAACCGACCCGGCGCCCCGCTGGCACCTCGGCGCGCTGGTCGTCGTCGAAATAACCGTCGACGTAGTTGATGAACAGCCGAGCGAAGCTGTCCTCGCGGCTCCAGGAGAACCCGGTATTGGCGGTCCACTCCGGGTAGCGGAACTCGCCCACCCGCTCGATCAGACGCTGGCCGCCGCCGCAGGCACCGGCACCACGGCGTCCGTCGGCATCGCCGCCGCAGGATTCGCTGCGCTCGAAGCTGTGCACCCAAGTGGCATCGAACAGATAGCGCAGCCGGCCCCAGCTGAACTCGTCGAAGCGGTGTTCGAAGCTCAGATCGATACCGTCGGTGCGCTGCTGGCCGACATTGATCAGCTGCAGGTTGACCTGATCGACGTTGCCGCCGATCGCGCCATTGCGGATGCCGATGCCGAGCTGGCCGGAGGGTAAAACGCTGCTGCGGAAGATCAGCGATGGATCGCTCAAGGCCAGGCGAAACAGCTCCAGATCATCGATGTCGACGAGGTCGCGCTGGTCGAAATTCCAGTAGTCCAGGCTGAGCGTGCTGCGCGGGCCGAAGCTGAACACGCTGCCCAGATACCAGGCCGTTGAGGTCTCGGCTTCGAGATCGGGATTGCCGTAGATCTCCGACAGGTAGCCGTCGTCGCCGGAGAAACCGCCGCAGAAGCTTCTGAAGAACTCGCTGCCGGGCGAGCACGGCACCGCACCGGAGCCGAGCGTGGTGCCCGCGCCCACCTGGGCCAGCGAGGGCGCGCGGAACGAGGTGTTCCAGCCGCCGCGCAGCAGCACGCTGTCGTGCGGCTGCCAGCGCAGCCCCAGCGCAGGATTCAGATCGCCGCCGAAATCGCTGTAGTGGTCGTAGCGAACGGCCAGACGCAGGTCGAGGGTGTCGGTGAACGGCAGGAAGCTCTCGCCATACAGCGCGAACTGCGAGCGATCGGCCTGCACCGCGGTGGAGCCAAACCCGTACACCGGCACCTCGCCCGTGATCGGATCCAGCGTTGCCAGCGGCGAGGGGCTGTCCTCGATGTCCTCGCGGCGCAGCTCGGCACCAAACGCCCAGCCCATATAGCCGCCGCCGAGCTCGCCCCACAGGCCGGACAGCTTGCCGTCCCAGGCCAGCAGATCAGAGCGGCCATCGCGCGGCACCTGCTCGCGCAGCAGGCCGAGCACCTGCTCGCTGTTGTTGGTCTGCCCGCCGAAGGGGTTGTAGTACAGCCCGCCGCTGCCGGGCCGGCAGCTGGTGGCGCCGCTGGCGCAGAGCTCGCCCAGCAGGCTGGCGCGGAAGCGCGCGACGTTGTAGATGCCGGCCACGGCTTCCTGAGTCGAACTGCTGCGCGAAAGCGTAGCGGTGGTTTCCCAGTCCCAGTCGCCAACGACGCCGCGCAGGCCGTTGAGCCAGCGCCAGCTGCGGCTTTCCACCTCGATCTCGCGGGCATCCGGAAAGCGACCCCAGCCGAACACTTCGAAGCGGGGATCAACGCCGCCGGCAAGCAGGCGCGAGCGCAGCTCGGCCGGCATGTTCGGGTGATTGAAATTGATCGCCTCCTCGCTCCACGGCGCCGGCGCGCTGGCCGCGCGCGAGGTGTTGCGCTGCAGGGCGAACTCGGTGAAGTACTCGGAGCCCGCGCCAAGGTCGAAGCTCCAGGTGGCATAGGTGCCGAAGCGCTGGGTTTCCGGGTCGGTCGGCGTGTACTGGTTGCGGTTGACAGAGCAAAAGGCGCCGAAGCGGCTGGTGGGAAATCCCGGCCGGCCGTCGAAGCGCTGGTCGTCCGGACAGCCGGCTTCGACCAGGTCCAGATCCAGCGCGAACAGGTCGTTGATGCTCGGGAAGATGCCCTGCTGCGAAGGCCGCGGCTCGACCGCGGAGATGGCGCGGTCACGGTCGTACTGGGCGTTGCGCTTGTAGGCGTCGATCACCAGCAGGCCGCGTGAGCGCTCGCCCACATAGCCCGTCACCAGGTTGGCATTGGCGCGCAGTTCGTCGGTGGCGGCTTCGGAGTCGCCCAGGCTGGCAGACAGCCGTAGGCCTTCGAAATCCTCGCGCAGGATGAAGTTGACCACGCCGGCGACGGCATCCGCGCCGTAGATGGCTGAGGCGCCGGTGGTGAGAATCTCGACCCGGTCGATCGCCGCCATCGGGATGGCGTTGACGTCGATGAAGTTCTCCGAGCCCGAGGCGAACGAGGACACCGCAATGCGGCGGCCGTTGACCAAGGTCAGGGTCGAGGCCGTGCCCAGCCCGCGCAGGCTGACCGCCGCGCTGCCGGCGGGCGAATCGGCCTGCAGCGCGCCGGAGTTGGACGTGCTGAAGGTGCCGGTGCCGCCGCGCGCCGCGGCGATCTGGGTGACCAGATCGCCGACGGTCACCGCCCCAAGCTGCCGAATGGCCTCGGAGTCGATGACGGTGATTGGCTGGGCGCCTTCGAGATCGATGCCGCGGATGTTGGAGCCGGTGACGACGACTCTGTCGAGGGCGACGGCTTCGTCCTCGGCGGGAGGCGTGGCGCCGGTCTGGGCGATCGCCGTGAGGCTGAATAAAGCCGTCGCCACCGCGACGGGCAGCAGTTTGATGGAACGCATATTGGATTCCCCGCAGGGCCCGACGACGCGCGTGAATCAGCGGCGGCGCAGGCAAATGGACACGATGAGGCGACACCCGCCGCACAGCCAACGGCGTCCGGTATGGACAAGCAAAAGGCATGCAGGGGATGACGCAGACGCGCTACGCGGAAACTGCTACTCGTCCCACCACTCGCTCAAGTAGTAGGTGGGCGCGATGTGCCGGAGATGGTGACGCGGCTTGCGCATGAAACCCAAGGGTCGGCGTGGCAGAGCGCAAAGGTTTACCCCTGCACCGCGGCGGCGTCAAGCCCGGGTTCAGCTGGGCTGCGACGCCCGCCTCCGGCTTGTGATGCCGCCATCGGCTCGGTAGGGTCCGCCGCATGCCCACGCCCCGCTTGACCTCACCCGAACTCCTCCGATGCCTCGCGCTGGGCCTGCTGCTCGGGCCATTCGCTGTTGCTGCACTCGCCGCCACAGCGGATGCAGATCCAGCCAGTGAGAATGTACAACAACAGTTCCCGCGCTCTATCTATCTCGCCGGAGGCGCGCTCCCGGTCTGTTCCGACCTTGGCCGACGCAGCTGTAGCTTGGATCCTCCTGACGACCCCTCAGCGCGCCGGGCAGCGCGCTATCGCTTGAGCCCGGAACGCATACAGGATTTGACCACTGGACTGCTTCGGGGCGCGGACCAGGACCCGCGATTGGCCATGCTTCAGCGCGTGCTTCGGGCAGCACAACGGAGTATCGGAGGCGCTGAACTAGAGGCCTCGGAAATTGAGGATGTACTGTTCAATCTATGCACGACCGAATCCAGGAGCCGTGCATATCGATGTCGCGGATCGAACGCATCGCCCTGGTCGAAACTGACCGACGGCGAACGTGCCGGCGTGCTCAGCGCGTTCGAGCAGCCGCAGCGCACCGAACGCGGACAGCGCTCGCGCGAGCGGGTTTTCGCGGAGCTCACCGCGCCCCAATCGGGCCTTGAGGTGCTGCGCGATTTCGTGGCCGACGCGGGCCTGCGCGCGCAGGGCAGGCCGAAAATCGCGGTGGTCACGGCCTCTGCGCTGGACCCGATGGAGCCCGTCGATTTTTATCTCGCCCTGTTTGAAGCACTCGGCGCCGAGGCGCAGTGGTGGCCGCTGGATGCCGCGCTGGCAGCGGCGATCGAAAGCCAGGCCGACTGCTCAGCGCTTGAGGCGTTGCGGCTGCGCCATCTGCAGCTGATGCGGCGAGCCGAGGTGTATCCAGATCTCGCCGCGCAGCAGGCCGCCGCCTGCCGGCAGCCGGCGGCGCTGACGGAGCTGCCGGCCGCGGTGCACGGCGTGTTCTTTGCCGGCGGCGATCAGTGGCGACTGCGGCAGGCGTTTTTTGACGATACGGACACGCCGCTGCCCTGGCTCACGGCGCTGCGGCAGCGCTATGAGAGCGGCCAGCTGGTGGTCGGCGGCACCAGCGCCGGCGCGGCGGTGCAGTCGCAGGCGGCAATGCTGAGCAACGGTAGCCCGCTGTCGGCGCTGCAGCATCCCGGGCTGGCGGGCGCACCGCCCTCCCCCGGCTGCGGCCGCGACGGTCGCTGCGGCACAGGCATCGACGAGGAGCGACTTAGCTTCTGGCCGTCCGGCGGCCTGGGTCTGGCGACCGCTGCGGTGGTTGACACCCACTTTTCGGAGCGCTCGCGCGAACCGCGCCTGCTGCGTCTGCTGGCCCAGACCGGCGCAGCGTTCGGGTTCGGCGCCGACGAGGCCAGCGCGCTGCATTTGCAGACCACCGCGGACGGCAGCACCCAGGTTCGCGGGATCGGCGCCAGCGGCGGCTGGGTGTTCGTGCGCCCGGAAACCGACGATCCGCGGCTGCAGGCGGAGGTCTACTACCTCGCGCCGGGCGCACGACTGGCCCTGCAGGGCGAGGGCCTGCAGGGGCCGCTGCTCGCCGACTGCCTGCAAAGCTCGACCGCTGCGGCTGCAGGCGACGTAGAGGAGGCCGACGCGCTGCAGCCAGGCGCTTTGCGCGCGGCGGCGCGGGCACTGGCGCGCTGCGGTGAAGCACGCCGAAGCCTGCGCACGCCGGCCGGCCCCCTGCAGCTGGTGCGCCAGCCGGAAACCCGCGTCGTCCCCGGGCCTTCCGGGCCCAGCATCGGTCCGCTAAGGATGTCGGCATCAGCGATTTCCGACGAGCGCTGACGCGCCGCCCGCAAATTGCCATAAGTCGCCCCGGCACGGCCTGCTTCCGGGGTTTCACTGCGCCTGCAGTCCGTCTTCTCACGGACAGCAGGAGCCGCGCCATGAGCCATCGCCATACCCGCAAGCCGCGCCTGCTGCGCGCCGTCCTCTGCCCGCGCGCGCCCTATCCGGGGCCGGTCCGTCGGCTGCCGCTGGCGGCGACCTGCTCGCCGCCTCGACCACTCACTGATTCGCCTGCCGCAGCCGAAGCCGGCAGCCCGCTGCAGCGGGTGGAGCCGCCGTCATGGACCTGAGGCTGCCGCCGCATCTGCTGGAGCCCTCGCGCGCCGTGCCGAAGGACGATCCGCCCGCGCATCGAGCGCAGATGGGCGCGCGGGCCTCATCGGCGGTCGCAACGATGGGATGGGGCGTGTGCGGGCTGCGCGACTGGCGGCGCCTGCCGCCCGCGCACGCGGCTCACGCGGCGAGTCCACGGGTGGCTCAGAGCGCCGCGGTGCTCAAGCGGCCCGCCAGCACAACCGCCGGGTGATCGGGCACTAAAGTCTCAAGAACGCGCGCGCTGGCGCGGGCGATCAGGTCGGCATCGCGCTGCTCTGCGGCGCGGCGCGTCTGCACTTCCAGCAGCAGTTCAGCCGCCAGCGGATGGTCTTCGGCCTGGCTGTCGCGCACCACCGCGAGCGCGCGCTCCAAAAACCTCAGCTCGGCTTCGGAATCCCCGCCTGCGGCCGCGCTGTCCGCCTGCGCGCGCAGCACGCGACGGTGCAGGTTGGGCTCGATCACCGGCAGCTGCTGCAGACGCTGCGCCGTTGAGTTGATCTGTTCGCCGGCCGGGCCAGGCTGGCCTTCGGCGGCAAGCAGCAGCGCGTACACCAGCTCGCTGCCCAGCACTTCGGGGTGGTCAGGCTCGAAAAACTGCCGGCGCAGGCGCAGCGCTAGGACGATCTGTTGGCGTGCTTCTCCAAGCTCACCGAGCTGCAGCAGCACCCGCGCCAGGTTGTTGTGCCCGCGTGCGGTGCCCGGGTGCTCAGGGCCCATGCGCTCGCTGCGGATGGAAAGCGAGGCGCGCAGCAGGGGCAGCGCCTCGACGAAGTTGCCGCGCCCCTCCAGCAGGCTGGCGAGATTGTTGCTGAGCAAGGCGACGTCGACGCCGCGATCGCCCTGCAGACGCTTCAAATCCTCAAGCGCCTGTCGATACACCCGCTCGGCCTCGGCGTAGTCACCGCTGTCCTGCAGCGCTGAAGCCAGCTCGTTGCGGGTTGTCGCTGCAGCCAGGCTGTCCTCACCAAAGCGCCGAACTTCTATCGCCAGCACCTGACGCAGGGCCTGCACGGCGGCGGCAAGATCGCCCTGCGCGGCGAACAGCCGCGCCCGTGCGGTCAAGGTGATGAGCAGCTTTGGGTGGGTGTCGGGCACCAGCCCGGACTTGATCGAAAGGGACTCCTCGAAATACGCCGCGGCAGCGTCCAGCCGGCCCTGCTTGCGCGCGATCAGGCCGAGGTTGTGCAGCGTGGCCGCGGTGCCCATCGACCGCCGGCCCAGCACCTTTTCGCGAATGGCCAGCGCGCGCTCCAGAATCGGCTGGGCCTCGCGGATGCGTTCGTTTTCGTTGAGCACCAGGCCGTAACTGTTGAGGGCGTTGGCCAGCGCCGGATGCTCCGGCGGCAGCGCAGCCTCGGCCAGCGCCAGGGCCTCGGCAGTCACCTGCTCGGCTTCGACATTGCGATTGCCGCCCCACAGGGCGTGCGCGATGGCGTCCATCAGCGCCAGACGTTCCAGCGGCTCGGCGTCGACAGGCATCAAGGCTTCGGCGCCGCGCAGCAGCTCCAACGCCTCGGCGGGCAGGCCGATTCGCTCGTGGATCTGGCCGAGGGTCAGCGCAAAGCGTCGCTTCATCTCAGGCTGAGCATCGAGCTGGTAGCTCCACTCGCGGCGACCTGCCTCAAGCAGCGCACGCGCGGTGGTGTCGGCGCGCTCGCCGGTGTGTGGGTCGGCATGTTCGAACACCGAGGTCAGAAAATTGATCACCTCGCGGCTGCTTTCGGCCTCGATCAGCGCCCGCTGCTCGGCCGCGCGCGCGCGCTCCAGCTGCACCTGCAGGCTGAAGGTGAAGCCCACGGCCATCGCCAGACCGGCCGCCGCCGCGCTCAGCGTCGGCCAGTGGCGCTGCACGAAGCGCAGCGCGCGGTAGCCGCGCTGCTGCCGCAGGCTGATCGGCTTGCGGGCCAGATGGCGCTCGATGTCGCGCGCGAAGGCGTCCACGCTGGCGTAGCGCTGCTCGGGATCGTCGTGGCAGGCGGTGCGCAGAATTGCGTCGAGGTCGCCGCGCAGCTGCCGCGCCCACGCCAGCTGCAGACGCTCGGCGCGCCGGCTCGGCGGCAGGGTCACCGGCGACTCGGCGTGCTGCTCGCCGTGCGCGGAAGCGGGCGCAGGCGCAATTAATTCGACCAGCACGCAGCCGAGGCTGTAGATGTCGCTGGCGGCGGACAGCCGCTCGCCGCGACGCTGCTCGGGGCTGGCATAGCGCGGCGTCATATAGCGGCTGCCGCCGCTGGCGCCGGCGTCTGCGTCGATCAGCCGGGAGATGCCGAAGTCCAGCAGCACCGGGCTGCCGTCGGCGCGCACCAGAATATTCGAGGGCTTGAGGTCGCAGTGCAGCACCAGCTGCCGATGGGCGAACGCCACCGCGTCGCAGACCTGCAGAAACAGCCGCAGCCGGGCTTTGAGATCGAGCGCCGCGCTGCGACACCACTCATCGATGCGCTGGCCTTCGATGTATTCCATCACCAGATGCGGCTGGCCGTTGGGCGTCATGCCGCCGTCAAGCAGGCGCGCAATATTGGGGTGCGCAAGGTCGGCGAGGATCTGCCGCTCCCTGCGCAGCATGCTGTCCTCATCGGGCTGGCCCATGCCGCGCAGGCGTTTGATCGCCACTTTCAGCGCGTACTGGCCGTCAGCGCGCTCGGCTACATAGACCCGGCCCATGCCGCCCTCGGCGAGGGTCGAGAGAATGCGCCAAGGGCCGAGACGGGTGCCGGCTTCCAGTTCGGGATCAAGGCTGGACAGCAGGTCCGCCACCGGCTTGGGCAGGCCCAGGCCGCGGGTCTGCGCGTCGCACAGTGCCATCACCTCGGCCGCGAGCTCAGGGCTGGCACCGGCGTCGCTCAGTGCGCGCTGCCAGTGCTCGGGGTTGAGGTCGCAGACTTTGTCGAACAGCTGGCGAACCTGCTGCCAATCCAGATCGCTCACGGCAGCGCGCGCTCCCATTCAAGCAGGGCCGCGGCCGCCGCCTGCGGGCGCTCCATCATCGGCATGTGGCCGCACCCCTCCAGCAGCACCGTGTCGCTGCGCGGCAGCGCCTCGGCGTAGAGCGCGGCGGCGCTGACGTCGATCACCGCATCGTCTCGACACCAAAGCAGCAGCGTTGGCGTTTGGATCGCCAGCGCGGAGCGCGCCGGCAGGAACGCATCCCCGCCGCGGCCGATCGAACCGAGCACGCCCAGCTCAAAATCGAAGTCGCTCTGGCGCCGTTCAACCATGGCCTGCGGCAGCGGCCACGGCAGCCACGGCGGCTCCGAAAACACCTGCGAAAGATAGGCGCGCAGCTCGGCGGTGGTCTGCACCTTGAACGGATGCTCACCGCGCAGCACCGCCTGCCCGAAGGCGTTGTCCTGAAAGCGGATTCCCGAGGCGCTCATCAGCACCAGCGCGCGCAGGCGCTGCGGATGCCGCGCCGCCATGACCGCGCTGATGCCGCCGCCCATCGAGTGGCCGACCAGAACCACCTGATCAAGGCCCTGTGCATCGAGCAGAGCCGCCAGCCGGTCGGCCTGGGCTGCATAGCCGTAGTCAGCGCCAGCGACGCGCTCGCTGTCGCCCCAGCCGGGCAGATCCGGAACCAGCACCGGCAGCTCGGCCGGCAGAGCGCGCAGCAGCGGTAGCCAGTTCTCTTTCATCCCGGTGAATCCGTGCACCAGCACCCAGACCGGCCGACCGGGCCCGAACTCGCCGCGCCGGAGCATCTGGATGCGCTCGCCGCCGACAGCCACGCTGACCTGTTCGGTGCCGGTCCACCAGACGTCGACACGCAGCGCCGCCTGCAGAAACCACTGCGGGCGCAGCAGGCCGGCGGCGATGACCGCGGCTACACACAGCAGCAGGAAAATCAGCAGCCGCCGCCGAATCCGCTGGCGGCGAGCCTCATTGCCTCTGGCGCGTCGGCGCGGCACTGCGCTACTGAAGCGCCGCGGCAACCGAGGCCACGGTGATCGGGTGATAGCCGGGGCGGGCTTCGGCGAACACCGCTCTCGCGAACTCAAGGCCCTCAGGACTTGCGGCCAGCGCCTCGTAGATCGGCATGATCAGCTTGCGGCGGCCGACCCGCTTCAAGAATTCGCCGATCGACGGGCGCGCTTCGAAGTAGCCGCTGCGCTCGGCCAGCGGGTACCAGCGCATGGCAATCTCGCCGTTGGCGGTGCCGGTGAAGCGGAACGCCTCGTCCAGCGCGATCAGCTGGTCGCTGGACAGGGTGTCGGGAAGTCCCTCCAGAAAATACAGCCACTCCTGGGTGCTCCACTCTTTGGTCTTCAGTTCGCCGGCCGCGGCGTCGAGGGTGAGAAAGCCCGCACGCTGCGTATCGACCGCGTCGAAGCGGGCGGAGCTGGCCGGCACCGCGCTATCCGGCAGGCCGGGCTGATTCATCCAGGCGTCGAGCTCGGCCTCGCTCAGCAGCTCGGGATGCTCGCTCATCAGGGTTTCGCGAAGGTGCGCGGCGAAGCGGGCGCTGTCGATGCTCTGAAAGGCGAAGCGGTCGAAGTAGGCGCGCAGGAAGGCGTCGAAGCGCTCACGGCCGAAGCGGCTCTCCAGAAAGGACAGGAACCACGCGCCTTTGATGTAGGCGACCGGGCTCAGGGCGTCATCCGGGTCGCGACCGGGCTGCGGCGGAAGCGCCAGCACCTGGTCGGCCACCGGCGCCTCGGCCAGCGTGCGCTTCAGGCTGGCCTGCTCGATCACTATCTCCATCTGCGCGCGCTCGACGCCGTACAGCGATTCGACGATGCGGTTCTCGACGTAGCTGGTGAAGCCCTCGTTGAGCCAGATGTCCTTCCAGCTCGCGTTGGTTACCAGGTTGCCCGACCACGAGTGCGCCAGCTCATGGGCAATCAGGCTCACCAGCGACTGATCACCGACAATGACTGTCGGCGTGATGAACGACAGCCGCGGGTTCTCCATGCCGCCAAACGGAAAGCTCGGCGGCAGGATCAGCAGGTCGTAGCGCTCCCAGCGATACGGCCCGTACATCGCTTCGGTGGCCTCGATCATCCGCTCGGTATCGGCGAACTCCTCGACCGCTGCGTTGAGCGTGCGCGGCTCGGCCCAGACGCCGGCGCGTTCGGACAGCGGCGCGAATTCGAGGTCGCCGACGGCGATCGCCATCAGGTAGGACGGGATCGGCTGGCTCATGCGGAATACGTAACGGCCGTTGCGCACCGGGTTGACCGGGTTGTCTGCGCTCATCAGCGCGATCAGGTTGGGTGCGGTGTGCACCACCGCGCTGTAGGTGTAGCGCACGCCGGGTGTGTCCTGCAGCGGCACCCAGCTGCGCGCGTGGATCGCCTGCGACTGGCTGAACAGGAACGGCTGCTTGCCGCCGACAGTCATCGAAGGCTCCAGCCACTGCAGGCCGGACGCGGTCTGCGCGGTGCGATAGCGCACCCGCACCACGTCGTACTGACGGCTCATCTTGATCCGCAGCGCCGAGCCGAAGATGGGGTCCGGCGCGTCCAGGCTGAAATCCAGCCGGCGCCAGCCGCTGTCGCCGCGACGGCCGAGCACGCGCTCGATGGTCAGATCGCGGGTGTCGAGCACCAGCTCGCGGGCGGTCTCGTCCTGCCAGCTGAGCGCCAGATCGGCGGAGCCACGCAGGGTTCGGGTGCCGAAATCAACGAAGAGATTCAGCGCCAGATCGCGCAGCCGCACCTTTTCGGGTTCGGCATAGCTGTGCTCGTCGCCCGGGGCGGGGGTCTCGATCGGCGGGTCAGACGCGCGGGCGGCCGCTGTCAGCGGCGCAAAAGTCAGCGCCAGACCCAAGCTGAGCGACAGCGCCGAGACCAGCGCGATTCGAAGGTAGGAGCGCATGCGATGCAAGCCTGGATGAAGGTTGCGGGAGTCTAGCAGCGCGCCCAACGACCTGGCTTGGCGCAAAAGTTGGGTTGCGTTTGGCCGATGCGGCGGAGTCGATGCGGGCAAGTCGACGCGGGCAAGTCGACGGGCTGGGCCAAGGCGGACAAGTCGATGCGGGTTGCTCGATGCGGCTTGCTCGATGCGGCCAGGCCGCCGCTACAGTCGATGCCCCGAATGGATGGCGCAGATTCCGCCCGACAGGTTGCGGTAGTCGCAGCGCTCCAGCCCGGCCTTTTCCATCATCTGCCGCAGTTCTTCCTGCGGCGGATGCTGGCGGATCGATTCGGCGAGGTACTGATAGCTTTCGGCATCGCCGGCGAACAGCTTGCCCAGCCGCGGCAGCACCTGAAACGAGTGGAAGTCATACAGCGGCTTGAACCAGTCCGCCTTGACCGAGGAGAACTCCAACACTAGGGCGCGGCCACCTAATTTGAGCACGCGGCGCATCTCGTTCAGCGCCTGCTGCTTGTCGGTGACGTTGCGCAGGCCGAAGGCGATTGTCACCAGATCGAAACTGTCGTCCGGAAACGGCAGCGCCTCGGCGTTCATCTGCGCATAGCGCAAGCCGCGCACGCGGCCGTGGTTGGTCATCCGGTCGCGGCCCACACGCAGCATCTCGCCGTTGATGTCGCCGATGATGACTTCGCCCTGTTCGCCCACCCGATCCAGCAGCAGTTCGGCGATATCGCCGGTGCCGCCGGCGAGATCGAGCACGCGGTCGCCGCGGCGGGCGCCGCTGGTCGCCACGAAGTAGCGCTTCCACAGCCTGTGGATACCGAAACTCATGAGGTCATTCATGAGGTCGTACTTGCTCGCCACCGAGCTGAACACCCGGCCCACCATGCGCTGCTTGGCATCCGTCGGCACTTCGCGGAAGCCGAAGTGGGTGGTGTTGCCGGCTTCAGCGCCGGCTCGCTCGTCGGGGGTATTCATGGGCGCCGAGTATGGCACCGCACCGGCGCGCTGCGGCCCACACCGCGAAGCGCAGCGGCCGAGCCGAACTACACTGCGGCGCTGCTCCAATGTCGAGCTCAGGCCCCGCCCGCGTTCATTCGTGAACGTCCCGCGAGGCCGCGGCTGCGCCTTCGCTCCAGGCCCCCTCAATGTCCGACGCCAACACCCCTCGCTTCAGCTGCCTTCGCTTCGAGCAGCTCGACCCCCACCGCCTCTATGCGCTGCTGCGGCTGCGGGTGGATGTCTTCGTGGTCGAACAAACCTGCCCCTATCCGGAGCTCGATGGCCGCGACGGCGCGCCGGGAGTGCATCACCTGCTGGCGGAATCACACGGCCGGCTGCGCGCCTGCGCCCGCCTGCTGCCGCCCGGGCTCAGCTTCGAGACGGTCGCGATCGGCCGCGTGGCGGTGGCCGCCGATGCCCGCGGCCAGGGCCTCGCCCACACGCTGATGCTGCAGGCGCTGCGGGATTGCGCCCGGCTGTGGCCGGACCAGCCGATCAGCCTGGGCGCCCAAGCGCACCTGCAGGGTTTCTACGCCGCACATGGCTTCGAGGTGTGCTCCGAGGGCTATCTGGAGGACGGCATCCCGCATCTCGACATGCGGCGGGAGGCTGGCTAAGCGCGGCTAAGCGCGACGCGCAGCGCGGCGGATATCGGCAGGCTCAACTCGACGCCAGCATCACCGCATCGCCCTCGACCCGCACCGGCACGCCGCGCAGCGACTGGCCGCGGCAGGGGCCGCCGACGCACAGCCCGGACGGCAGCTCAAAGCTGGCGCCGTGGGCAGCGCAGATCAGCCGCCCGTGCTCCAGCAGAAAGCGCCCGGGCGCGTAGTCCAGACGGCGCCCGGCGTGCGGACAGATATTGAGGAAGGCGGCTGCGTGGCCGCCGCGCGCGACCACCAGCAAAGACTCGGGCTCGCCGTCGACCAGCGCATCCACCGCCAAGACTTCGGTTTCGGAAAGCTCTGCGAGCGTGCACAGGTGCTGGGACATGGTCGACAGGGCTTCACGCGGACAGGACAGGCCAGCAAGGATACGGCCTGTCAGCGCCGATCCCGGTAGCGTGCGTCAACCGTCCTATCTGAACCGCAGCTTCCGCCGCGGCTTGAGCCACAGGCCGAGCGCCTTAATACTCGGCAGCTCGGACGCGCGCTGCGCGCCAATGAGCAAGGAACATCGCGATGCGCCCCGCCTTCATCCAGCTGAGTCTGCCCCGCCATCCCCTGCTGCGCCTGCTGCTGGCCGTAGCCGGCATTGCGCTGCTGTCGATGTTCGCTCTGGCCGGCGCGGCGCTTACGCTCGTGGCACTGGCCGCACTGGGCCTGCGCGCGCTGTGGTGGCGGCTGCGCGGACAGACGCAGCCCACGCCCGTCCGGCGCCGCCCCGACGACGTGCTCGAGGGTGATTTCACGGTGGTGCAGAAGCCTCCGCAAACCCTGCCGCCGCGCGTCTCGCGCTAAAGCTGACGTCACAGGTCCAGTTCGCGTGGTCATGGCGGCGGCAGATGGCGTGCGGCGCGCTTGAGTGTCCATGAGCCCTCGCGGCCGCGCAGCGCCAGGACGAGGCCGCTAAAGTGTCGCCCGCGGCACTCCAGTCGCAGACACCTCCGGGGTGGACATGAGCTTCATCAGTGAGTTCAAAGCCTTCGCCATGCGCGGTAACGTGGTCGATCTCGCCGTCGGCGTGGTGATCGGCGCTGCGTTCGGAAAAATCGTCACGGCCTTGGTCTCCGGCATCATCATGCCGCCGATCGGCGTGCTGATCGGCGGCGTCGACTTCTCGGCACTGGCCATCACTCTGAAGCAAGCCAGCGAAGGCGTCGAAGCCGTCACCCTGAACTACGGCGCCTTTCTGCAGACCGTGGTCGACTTCACGATCATCGCCTTCGCCATCTTCCTGGTGGTCCGGCTGATGAACCGCCTGCAGCGCAAGCAGGAAGCGACTCCCGCCAAGCCGGCCGAAACGCCTGAAGACGTAGCGCTGCTGCGCGAAATTCGCGATCTGCTGAAGATCCGCAGCTGAGGCCTGGCGCCAGGGCAGGCCACATTGAACCTGCCTTTGCGCACATGCGACAGCCGCGGGCCGCGCGCACTGTCGCGGCCTGTCCTGTCGGAGCACGATCCCTGATGCGCGCATTTGCACTGCTGTTGGCTGCGGCCACGCTGGCTGGCCCCGCCGCCGCTGAAGTATCGCTGCTGGACGAAGCGGCACTGGCCCAGGCCGCCGAACTGCGCGACCGACATGTCGACGCCGGCGCGGCCTACGCGCTGGTGGAATCGCTGACCACGGAAGTCGGCCCGCGCATGGCAGGCACCGAGGCCGATCGCCGCGCGGTGGAGTGGGCCCGCGCCAAGTTCACCGAGCTGGGCTATGACGAGGTCCGGGTCGAGGCGTTCAAGATGCCGTTCTGGCATCGCGGCCATGAGCGCGCCGAAGTGCTCTCGCCGTTTCCGCAGCCGCTGGCCGTGACTGCACTCGGCGGCAGCATCGGCACCGGCGGCCAAGCGCTCGAAGCCGAGGTGGTCGCTTTTGATTCGCTGGCCGACCTGCAGGCGGCGCCTGCCGATGCGGCGCGCGGCAAGATCGTCTTCATCAGCCAGCACACCCAGCGCTTCCGCGACGGCCGCGGCTACGGGCTGTCGGTGGTCGGCCGCAGTTCCGGCGCAGTCGAAGCCGCAAAGAAAGGCGCGGTGGCCCTGATCATTCGCTCGATCAGCACCAACTCCAACCGCTTCCCGCACACCGGCATGATGCGTTACGCCGATGGCGTGGCCCAGATTCCGGCCGCCGCGGTGTCCAACCCCGACGCCGATCAGCTGACCCGCATCCTGCAGCGCGGCAGACCGCTGCGCCTGCGCCTCGACATCGATGCCGAAACCCGCGGCGAGACCGTCAGCCACAACGTCATCGGCGTAATCAGGGGCCGCGAAAAGCCCGATGAAGTGGTAGTGATCGGCGCTCATCTGGACTCCTGGGATCAGGGCACCGGTGCGCTCGACGACGGCGCCGGCGTCGGCATCACCCTGGCCGCAGGCGCCAGCCTGCTCAAGCTTGAGCAGCGCCCGCGGCGCAGCGTCCACGTGATTGCCTGGGGCAATGAAGAGCAGGGCCTGATCGGCTCACGTGCCTATGCCGAGCAGCACGCCTCGACCATGGCGCAGCACGTGATCGGCGCCGAAAGCGATTTCGGCGCAGGCCGCATTTATGCCCTGCGCGCGGGCGTGGAGTCCCGCTATTGGCCGCTGCTGGAGCAGATCGCCAACGTGCTGGCCCCGCTTGGCATCGCCTATGAGCGCGAAGGCGGCGGCCCGGGCCCGGACATCATCCCGCTGGTCCAGCGCGGCGTGCCGTGGGCGCAGCTGGCCCAGGACGGCAGCGACTATTTCGACTACCACCACACCGCCAACGACACCCTCGACAAGATCGACTCCGAGGCGCTCGACCAGCAGGCGCGAGCGTATGCGGTGTTCGCCTACCTGGCGGCGGAAGCCGAGAGCGGTTTCGGGCGCGTTGCTGCGCCCTGAGGAGGCCGGGGTTCGGGGTTCGGGATTGAAAAGCCTGCCGTCCAGCCGTTACGCATTTGCCGCTGGGCATCGCATCAGCGGACCCAAAACCCGCCGCAGCCCAGCCAACCGTCGGCGAATCCCCAAGCCCCAAGCCCCAAGCCCTAATCCCGAATCCCCGCCCTCAACGCAGCAGCGCTGAGTCCAGCACAGCTGAGGGCTCGCCGGTCAGCGCCTGCACCACATCACGCAGGTCCTGCACGCCCACTTGGCGCAGCTGCACAAGTCGACGCGCGACGTCGTCAATATCTTTTTCATCATCGGTGCGCTCGCGGATCTCGCGGTCGAGCTCACGGATCAGGGTGACCGCGCGGGCGGTGCGCGGGCCGGCGCTGCGGTGCGATTTCAGGGTGGCAACGCGGCGGCCGTGGCTGCGCATCCAGTCGAAGGCCTTGCCGGCGCGCATTTCGGTGATCAGTCCGACCCGACGCATCATTTCGATCGAGTAGTACTCGGCCAGGCCCTCGGCGATCCAGTCGTCGCCCTTGGCGCCGCGAGTGCGCGAGATCACGTGCACCAGCTCGTGCACCAGCGTGCTGGTGCCGTTCTCGCTGATCAACGGGCGGTCGGAGTGCAGGTACAGCGAGCGCGGGCCAGACAGGCCGCCGCGCCACATCGGATCGCCGGCGCCGACGATCAGCACCTTCTCCGGCAGCACGCCGAAGGCTTCCTCCATCTCCGGCGCGACCAGGTTGATGTAGGCCAAATACTCGTTGCGGCGCATGGCGTCGCCTTTGGGAGCCGCCACTGCGACCTCCATGCCGCCGAGGTACTCGCGGCGGATGCCGATGTCGCCGGCGATCATCCAGCCGACCGGGCGCTGCAGCCGCCGCCCGGCTTCGACCACGTCGAACACCGCCGATTCGCCGCGCCGCCGGAATGGCGTCTCGATGCCGCTCCAGCCGTTCGGCAGCTCAAAGCGCAGCACGCTGCGCGAGCGCGCGTTCTTGCTCAAGCGCGCGCGCAGCGGCGGCACCAGATGATCACCGCGCAGCAGGGCCCAGTCTTCGGTCATGCGGGCATCGAAACCGCCGCTGCGGCGCTGTTTGTCGACGGTATAGCGATAGCGCAGCTCGCCGCCCCTGGCCGGCGGTTTCCAGCTGAGTCGGCCCTTGCTGCGGACGATTTCACCGTCGCCTTCGACTTCGCGATAGCGGTCCTCGGGCATCGAGAAATCCAGCTCGCGGATGCGGCCCTCGCCGGGGCTGTAGTCAATCGTGATGCGCGCCTCACCCCGCGCAGGCTCGAAGCCGACCCGGTACTCGATGTCGAAGAACTCATCGGCGGCGCGCGCGGACCCGGCAGCGGCGAGGATCAGGCAGCACAGCAGCAGGCGTTGCAGCAGGTTCGGCATGGCGGCGGCAGGCATGGTCAAGGGTCGCCGAAGCTAGCACGCCCATCGCCAACCCCAACCCAATGCCGAACTCAGCGCCTATGCCGGAGTCGGGGCCATGCCCGGGCCCATGCCTATGCTTGTTGCCTATGCCTATGCCGGGGCCTATGCCTATGCCTATGCCTATGCATATGCCGGGGCCGGGCCGGGCCGGCTACAGCTCGCCCAGGCCTTCTGCCTCACCGCCCTCGCCCACCCGCAGCAGACGCAGGGTGTTGGTGGCGCCGAGCTGCTCCATGTGGTCGCCGCTGGTGATCACCACCCGATCGCCGCTGGCCAGCAGGCTCATTCGATGCAGGTGCGAAACCGCAGCGCGCGCGGCCTTGCGCGGCGCCAGGCCCGCGCTGTCGAAGTCGATCGGGTACACGTCGCGCATCAGCGCCATCCGCCGGCGCGCCGACGCGTGACGCGACAGCGCGTAGATCGGCACCGAGCTGCGGAAGCGCGACAGATGCCGCGCCGTGCCGCCGGATTCAGTCATCGCCACGATCGCCCGCAGCTGGATGTGTTCGGCCAGGAACATCGCGCTCATCGCGATCGCCTGGTCGACGTGCGCCAGGTTGCGCGGTGCGGCCTCGAAGTCGGTGTCCATCTTGAACTGCCGCTCAGCGCCGAGGCAGATCCGCTCCATCGCCTCGACCGCCTTCTGCGGATACAGGCCTGACGCCGTCTCTGCCGACAGCATCACCGCGTCGGTGCCGTCGATCACCGAGTTGGCGACATCCAGCACTTCGGCGCGAGTCGGGATCGGGCTGTCGACCATCGACTGCAGCATCTGCGTGGCGGTGATCACCACCCGGCCGCGGTCCAGCGCCTCGCGGATGATTTTCTTCTGCAGGCCGGGCAGCTCAGCGTCGCCGATCTCCACGCCCAGATCGCCGCGCGCCACCATCACCACGTCGGAGGCGTCGACGATCTCGCGCAGGTTCTCGATCGCTTCGGCGCGCTCGATCTTGGCCACCAGCTGAGCGCTGCTGCCAGCGGCGCGCGCGAGCGCGCGAGCTTCTTCGATGTCGGCGGCGGTGCGGCAAAAGCTGACCGCAATGAAGTCGACGTTGAGCGCCGCGGCGTGCTTGATATCGGCGCGGTCCTTGTCGGTCAGCGCGCCCAGCGAGAGGCCGCCGCCGAGCCGGTTCAGGCCCTTTCGATCGGACAACGGCCCATCGGTCAGCACGCGGGTGCGGATCTCGCAGCCGGCGACCTCTTCCACCATCAGCGCGATCATGCCGTCGTCCAGCAGCAGGGTGTCGCCGACGTGCACGTCGCGCACGAGTTCCAGATAACTCACACCCACCCGCGAGGCGTCGCCGGCCGGCGCATCGGCTCGGCAGTCGAGCACGAAGGCGTCGCCGGCCTTGAGCTGCACCTTGCCGCCGGCGAATTTCTCGACCCGGATCTTAGGGCCACCGAGGTCGGCGAGGATGCCGATCTCACGCCCCAGCTTGAGGCCCGCAGCGCGCACCGCCTCGGCGCGGGCGGCGTGGTGATCGGCAGTGCCGTGCGAAAAGTTCAGCCGCACCACATTCACCCCGGCCAGCAGCACCGCGTCGAGCACGCCCGGGGCGTCGGTCGCCGGCCCCAGGGTGGCGACGATCTTGGTGCGGCGAAAGGTCGATTGGCTCATGGCGGGCTCCGGGCGTGGGCTGAGGTTCGGCAAGACCCCGCAGTGTAGCCACGCCACATCCGCATTCCGCGGCCTGCATACGAATAATGTGCAGACCAGCCTGCTACCAATCGGCGTCAACGGGCTCAAAACCACCGCTGGCGCCAATCCAGTTGAATACCTCTGCGGCGCGGGCGCGTGATTCGAACGTTGACGCTCGCGCCGCCGGCGACGCGGGCGTTCGCGCGCCCTCGGGCTTCGCGTTTCGCTGTCTCCGGCCTTCTACCGCCGACCGCGGCTGCAGCCGAACACATCGCCAAACAGCAGATGCACAGCGCCGGGCGATGCGTCGACGACAGCGCAGGCGCGCAGCTATTCGAGACAACACGTTCGCAGGCCGCGGGGCCGCCGCACATGGCAGGATGCTGCCGACCTGCAGGGAACCACGCGCATGTCCCACCACATTCAGCTGCACACCGCCCATGGCGAGCTGCGCGCTTTCGAGGCCGCGCCCTCAGGCACCGCATGGGGCGGCCTGGTGCTGCTGTTCGGCGTGCGCGACCCGCTGATTCCCGCCGGCGCGATCTCCGCCGAGCGCGCACCCTTTCCTGAGGCACAGGTCGAACTGTTCCCGGCTGGGCGCGGCTTCAACAGCGGCCAGCGCGACGACTTTCACGCGCCGTCCGCGGCACGCGCCCTGCAGGTCAGCGCGGAGTTCCTGCGTCAGGCCCCCGCATGATTCCCCACTTCACGCTGGACCCGCGGCTTGAAGGCGACAGCTTCGCCTTGGCCGAGCTGTCGCTGTGCAGCCTGCGGCTGATGAACGACCGGCGGTTCCCCTGGCTGCTGCTGATCCCGCGCCGGCCCGGCCTGCGCGAGCTGTTCGAGCTGCCGGCATTTGAACAGGCGGAGCTGCTCATCGAGCTCAATCACGCGGCCCGCGCGCTCTCCGCGGTGACCGCGCCGCACAAGCTCAACGTCGGGGCGCTCGGCAACATCGTCAGCCAGCTGCACCTGCACCTGGTCGCGCGCCAGCCCAATGACGCCGCTTGGCCGGGGCCGGTCTGGGGCAGCGGCACCCGCCTGCCCTACTCGGCAGAGAAGGCCGCAGAAATCCTGCAAGCACTGCAGGCCGCGCTGGCGGCCACCGGCCCGTGCGGCGGTGGCTGAGCGCCTGCCCAAACCGCAGTTCGAGCCGCTGGGTGAAGCCGCGCTGCTGCTGCGCTTCGGTGACGCGCCCGACCCCGATTTGGCCGCCCGCCTGCAGTCCTTCGCCCGCACGCTCGGGCGCCAGCGGCCTGCGGGCGTGATCGAACTCGTCCCAGCGTTTGCCTCACTGGCGGTGCATTTCGATCCGCTGCAAACCGACCTGGACCGGGTCGCCGCCTGGGTGCGCGCCGGCCTGCGCGAACCGGAGTCCGCGCGCGATCGCGCGGCCGGCGGTCGACGCGTCGAACTCAGCGTTTGTTACGGCGGCGAGCTGGGGCCGGACCTCGCCGCACTGGCCGCACACGCGGGTTTGAACGAAGAGGACGTGATCCGCCGGCACAGCCAGGCCGAGTACGTGGTGGCGATGATCGGTTTCCTGCCGGGCTTTCCCTACCTGCTGGGCTTGGATCCTGCGCTGGCGATGCCGCGGCTTGAGACTCCGCGAGTCGAAGTGCCGGCCGGCTCCCTGGGCATCGGCGGCAACCAGACCGGCCTCTATCCACAGGCAAGCCCGGGCGGCTGGCGCTTGATCGGCCGCAGCCCGCAGCGCCTGTTCGACCCGACCCGAGAGGCGCCCAGCCTGCTGCTGCCGGGCGACAGGGTTCGCTTTGTGCCGATCAGCCTCAGCGAGTTCGAGCTGCAGCAGTCGAGACAGCAGCCATGAGCGCGCCTGCGCTGCCAACGCCCGCAAGCGGCCCCGCGCTGATCGAGGTCGTTCGCCCTGGACTGCTCAGCAGCGTGCAGGACCTCGGCCGACCCGGCCATCGCGCGCTCGGCGTGCCGCTGGGCGGCGCCGCGGATACCTTCAGCTTGCGCGCCGCCAACGCCCTGGTCGGCAATCCCGAACACGCCGCCGCACTTGAATGCACCCTGCTGGGGCCGCAGCTGCTCCTGCACTGCGACACCGTGCTGGCGCTGTGCGGCGGTCGGTTTCAGGTGCAGGCGAACGGCCTGGAGCTGCCGCTGTGGCGGCCGCTGCGGCTGGCCGCCGGCAGCCTGCTGAACATTGGCCGCGCCGAACGCGGCGCGCGGCTGTACGTCGCCTTCGCCGGCGGCCTGAAGCTGCCGTCACTGCTGGGCAGCGTTTCAGCGCAGATCGGTTCCGGCTGGCCCGGCCTGTGCGGGCGCGCACTTGTCAAAGGCGATCAGCTCACCCTGCGGCGCCCGAGCGAGCTGGGAACCGACTGGCCGCAGCTCGGCGACGGCGTGCGGATGGCGCGCTGGTGGGCCAATCCGGTGCCGATTCTGGAGCTGGAGCAGCCCGCCGAAGTCACCCTGCTGCCGGGTCGTGACAGCGCTACCGACCTCGACCTGCTGCACGACACCGCGTGGCGCGTCTCCTCGCGCTCCAGCCGCATGGGCCTGCGTCTTGAAGGCCCCACGCTGAACCTGCTGGAACCTGTACTGACGATCTCAGAACCCGTGGTCCCCGGCACCCTGCAGCTGCCGCCCGAAGGCGGTCCGATCGTGCTGCTGAACGATGCGCAGACGGTCGGCGGCTACCCGCGCATCGGCCACGTCGCCCGCGCTGATCTGCCGCGCCTCGCCCAGCTCGCCCCCGGCGAAACCCTGCGTTTTCTGCCCGGCAGTCAAGAAGCCGCAGTCGACCGGCTCAGACAGTTGGAGCGGCACCTGCAGAAGCTGCGTCTGGCGGCCCAGCAGGCGACGGGGGGATAAAGACGTGAATCAACCCCGGCCGGGCGCTGCGCTGCGCTGCGAGGGTGCGCCAAAGCGCCCCCCTCGCTGCCAATCGTCCTCACCAGTCGCACCCACTGCCCGTCAAATCCGGCACGGCCACTCGCCTGTTTGAGGAGCAGCAGCAGTCAGCCCTCAAAGCCGTCGCGAAAGATCGTGGAAACATTTGGATGTTCATAGGCGCCAACGTCGCAGCGCGCGATACCGTCGCCATTGCCATCGATAGGACGCTGCTGAAAGCGTGCGTCGCGCGGCTCGCACTGCGCGTTACTGCTGATCGAATCGATCACGGCGCTGCCTGTGAAGCGCACCACGCCAACTTGCCCGGGCGTCTCGTCCAAGGTGACGGTGCCGAGCGGACTATTGGGTAACGAGGTGGCCGATATCTGGCCGCAGCTGTTGTCGCTGAAGAGGTTGGCGGCGATCAGGCTCGGGTTGGGTCGGCTCGCGCTGCCGCTGCAGGCTAATCCGGTGAAGGTGGGCGCAAATAAGTTGCCCAGCGCGTAGACGACTGAGTTCTCGTTGCCGCCGAAGGCGATATGCGCACCAACGTCGCTCTCATTATTGAAAAAGGTGCTGCTTGCGAGGAGCAGTTCAATTCCGGAAATCAAAACTGCACCTCCGGACTCGCTGGCGCTGTTGCCAACAAAACTGCTGTTGAAAAAGTTCACGATGGGATCAACCGAATTGCTCCCGCTGCGCGCAAAGACTGCGCCACCAAATCTGGCCACATTGCCGCGCAGGTAGCTCCTTACGATCTCGGTCGAGCAGGTGCCGCAGCTTCGGAAAATTGCGCCGCCGAGTCCGTCGACCGAGTTGAAGTAGAAGGTCGAGTCGCTGATAACGGTCGATTGTCCGTTGTTAACCACGTGAAGCGCGCCGCCTGAGCCGCCACCGCTACTGCCCAATGACTCGGCGACGTTGAACTCGAATCGGCTATCGGTAATGGTGACGTTCGACTGTGCATATATGGCGGCGCCCTCTGATCGGCCGTTGGCCAGAGTAGCCAGCGCGCCGTTGCTGCTGAAGCGACTCGACGCAATCTCCAGGCTGCCGCCGTTGCGCTGCCAGAAGACGGCACCGCCTTGGGCATTGTTGGCGGCCGACACGAAGCAGTCGCTGAACACCGTGCGGGTGAGGCTCAGTACGCCTGCGGTGGAGCCAGGCGCACCATCATCAATACAGCCCCCACGGCTCAATGATCGTCCGAGTCTGAACTCAACATCACTAATCGTCAGGCTAGTGCTGGCTGAACCAACACGAAGGATCTGATGAGCATTCACGCCGCTGATGATCGGCGAACGCGTTCCGCCTGCAATCGTTAGATTTTGCACCTGAATCAGCGGCAGGGCGCTTTGCAGGTTGATGGTGCCGCCGTTCGGGTAAGACACAGCGAACGCAATGGTGTGCGGCGTGTTGGGGACGATGTTGGCCCCGGCGATTGCCGATCGCAGCGATCCGGTACCGCTATCGGCAGTGCTGGTGACGTTGAAGGTCGCCGCCTGCGCGGTCGAGATCAGCAGACTTGCAAACAGCGCTGCGGTGAGATTGATTCGGCGGGCCATGATCGATTCCTGTGCGTGGACAGCTGAGGGTTCGTCACTCGACTTAAAAGCCTCACACCCCGCGGGCAATCCGAGGGGTTTTGCTCTTGGAGTTTTAGAGCATTGCGCTTCATATGTGCGAGTGCCCTGTGACCTCAGGCGATAGATGTCGGGGTAGCGGATAACGGTAGTTGACTAGTTCTCGAATCCATTGCGAAAGATTGAACTGCTTGGGTGCTCAAAAGCGCCGACGTCACAGAGTGCGAGGCCGTCGCCGTTGCCGTCTATTGGGCGAGAAGTACCGCGCGCATCGGTCGCCACGCACTGCGGCGTAAATGCGCCATCGATCGCAGGCGAAGTGTCTGCATAACGCAGCACGGGCATGGCGTCGAACGGATTTACCGCGCCACTGACAACGCCGGAGGCCACTTGAGTTGCACTGGGCAAAATTCCAGAACAGCTGGCGTCGGTCGTAAGATTGCCGAGCCCGACCGCGGCCGATGAGGTCGCGCTGCAGCCTGGGCTTGCTGAGAATCCGAACACGCTGTTGTGCAGGGAATTTATGCTGCCGTTCAACAGCATCAAGTGCGCTGTCGGGTTATCGCCAGAAATGCCTGCCGTATTGTCCTGAAAGCTCAAATGCGCGGCGGCGAGCGCGGTGCGAACCAAAAATACGGCGGCGCCAGAATTAAGCGTTGCATTGTCAACAAGGGTTAGGTTGGTTAGGCCGGCAATGTTGCTGAACGGGCTAAACTGGTCATCAATGTAAATAGCACCCGCGACGTTTGCACGATTGAAACTGAAATAGCTTTCGCGAATGACACTCGTGCAGGTAGCGCAAGCGCTTACCACGGCACCGCCAGCGTGCAGCTGTCCCCCGGGGCTGGCCAGCGCCTTGTTCTGCTCGAAACGCGAATCCCGAATTTCTAATCCCCCAATGGAGTAGATCGCACCGCCGAAGCCGCCGCCACTGCTTTGGGTTTGATTGTTGAAAAGATACGAGTTTCGAACCGTCAAACCAACCGCGTAAATTGCACCGCCCGACGCCTGTGCGCCATCAATACTTATAGCAGCATTGTCGATAAAATCGCTGCGGTCGATCGTGACGTTGCCTCCATTCCAATAAATCGCGCCGCCACGCGCGAATCCTGTTTTACGCGCCACGCAGCTACTAAACTGCATATTGTCGAGAAAGAGTAATCTCGTTCCACCGATTGTCGTGCTGGAAATGCAGCCGCCACCGTCACCCAGCTCAGCTAAACCGGTTTGCAAGCGGAAGTTTTTTAGCGTTAAACGCTCCACGTTCGCGCCCGCTGACATCAATCTAAAACTATTGGAAACGTCAAAAACGGTAACGGTGATGTCCGGCAAATCGACTTCCAGCATGGGCTTGTTGAAGGCGGGCAGTGGAGACTCCAGAAAAATGGTCGCATTGCCCAAAAAATTGGCTGCTCGCAAAATTCTATGCGATGTTCCATTTGCTGCATTGGCGTTGACGACCGCTTGCCGCAGCGAGCCGCCGCCGCTGTCATTGTTATTAGAGACAAAGAAATCAGCCGCGAGGCTCGCGCCAGAAAGTGCGAGCAAGCTGACAACAACCAAGGGCTTCAGAAACGTGTGCATGGGTTGATCTCGTTAAAGTGGATGTTTGGTAAAAAATCCTGGCCGAAGCGCTATGGTTGCCAGCACTTTCACAGCAAGGAAATCTGGTCCGCGTTCTTGCCATTGATGACCGGCGAACGGTTTCCGCCGGCGATCCTTTAAGTCTTGAACTTTAATCAGCGGCAGGGTGCCTTGCAGGGTGATGGTGCCGCCGTTCGGGTAGCTCCAGCACACTCAATAGTGTGCTGCGTGTCGGGGACGATATTGGCCCCGGCGATTGCAACTCGCAGCGATCCTTTGCCGCTAACGGCAGTGCTGGGGATGTCGAAGGTCGCCGCCTGCGCGGTAGGTATCAGCATGCTGGCAAGCAGCGCCGCGGCGAGATCGATTCGGCGGGCCATGATCAACCCTCCTATACGTGGGCAGTTTGAGATACGTCGCTCGACTCAAAAGCCGGACATCGTGGGCCGCCGGCCCTGTCTCGACTGCTGAGGCAACCAGCGCTTGGCAAGCTCTGAACATCGAACGGACGGGGCTGCAGGATGCTGGGGCCGTGCGATGCAGGGCGCGTGCGATGCACGACCCGGAGGATGCAGAGCCAAATCGGGCTTGACGCACCGCAGAATCGGCTGTGCCTCCTCGCGAAGACCCACCGGAAGCAGCAGGCGATGGAAGAAGATGCATGACTCATCCACACCGCGCGCTGCGCTCCGGGCGGGTTGCACTCGGAGCTTGAGTCCGCCGGCAAACGCCAAGTGATCGCGATCGAATGCGAGGCCGACTTTTTCTTTGTCGATCCCCACCCCTCGCGGCAACGCGGCAGCATCAAACAAGGCAACCGACTGGCGCGCGACTGCTACCTGCCCAGCGGCACCGACTTTGCGACGGTCTCAGACGAGCGGTTTGCCTAGGTCGAACGCAGAATCATCAGCCGACCGCGGAAGACGTCAGACAGTCCAGGCTCCTGGAGTTCTTCGGAGAGCTCTCAAAAACCGCCCTGCTGTTCGCAGCCTAATCTGCCGGGACAACGCGAAGTCGGAAGAGGACGAGGTCGCTTGCGCGGCTCAAGGAGAACCCGACGGAGCAATCGCCGCGGTTAGTCGTCTGCGCCGCCCATCCGCCAGCGCGGGAACGGGTCCGGTAGGCCTTGCCATCCAACGGGGCCCACGCGCATCTCGCGATCATTGAGCAGGCAGCCATCGAGCTCTTTGCGCACGCGTTTCTCGTCGAGGCCAACGCCGATGACGGCGAGCTCCTGCCGGCGGTCGCCCCAAGCCGGGTCCCAGAGCTTGCGCATCGCCGCGTACTCGTTGGCGTCGTGGACCAGATGCGCTTCAGGCAGCGGCGCGGTGACGCGTTCGCCGGTGCGCAGGCGCTCGCCGATGCGGCTCTGGTCCACGCGGTCGCGCGCCGCGAACCAGAAGCCCGCGGCCTCGTGCTGTGTTGCGCCCCCGACCGTCGACAGTTCGCCTACCCAGTCCATGCGCGTGGCCAGCCAGAAGAATCCCTTGCTGCGAATCACGCCGCCTAGCCCCTGCGTGACCAGCTGGAAGAAACGCTGCGGATTGAACGGACGCCGCGCGCGGTAGACAAAACTGGTGATGCCGTATTCCTCCGTCTCCGGCGTGTGCTCGCCGCGGAGCTCTTTCATCCAGCCCGGTGCCAGCTGCGCTTTAACGAAGTCGAAGCGGCCGGTGCCGAGCACGCGGTCGAGCGGCACGACACTCTGCGTCGTCTCGAGGATTTCGGCGTCGCGGTTCAGCGCGCGGATCACCTGCTTCACCTGAAGGGTCAAATCCGCGCCGGCGCGGTCGGTTTTGTTGACGAGGATGACGTCGGCGAATTCAACCTGTTCGGCGAGCAGGTTGACGAGGCCGCGCTGGTCTTCTGGGCCAGCGCCCATGCCGCGATCGGCCAAGCGGTCCGGCGAGCAGAAGTCGCGGGTGAAGGTTTCGGCGTCGACCACGGTCACCATCGTGTCCAGCCTGGCCACGTCGGCCAGCGAAAAGCCGTCTTCGTCGCGCACAGCGAAGGTCGCGGCCACCGGCATGGGCTCACCGATGCCTGTGGATTCGATAAGCAGGTAGTCGAATCGGTTTTCGGCAGCGAGACGCCTGACCTCGTCGCGCAGATCGTCGCGCAGGGTGCAGCAGATGCAGCCGTTGCTGAACTCGACCAGCTTCTCCTCGGTGCGCGACAGCTCCGCGCCACCGTCGCGGACCAGCTGCGCGTCGATGTTCACATCGCTCATGTCGTTGACGATCACCGCCACGCGCTTGCCCTCGCGGTTGCGCAGCACGTGGTTCAGCAGGGTGGTCTTGCCGGCCCCAAGAAAGCCGGAGAGCACGGTGACGGGGAGGCGGGTATCCATGGGGGGCGGCTCGGAATGTTATAAAGTTACATACTAGCACCGCAATTTCCCAAGCCGCGATGCCCCAAGCGCGCGACGACGACGCCACAACGGAGTGATCCATGATCCCGAGCACCTATGCCGACTGGCGCCGCTGCATCGAGCGTGACTGCGGCATCCCTTTGACCGCGGACTTCATCGCGGCCCGCGTTGCCGACCTGCGCGATCCGCGCTCTTATCACACCCAGCAGTTCCTGCGCCTCTACGGGCCAGAGCATCAGGCCCGCGTGCTGGCGTGGTTCACCCAGGCCGCGCAGGACGTGAGCGAGCGCCGATGACTGCAGTGATGCCGGCCTTGGTTCTGCAGCAGTCGATCAGCTCCACCGTGCTCGGGCGTGTGGCCGACGGCCGTGAGGCTGCCGCGGCGTGGACGCGGCAGCTGCCCGCAGACCTGCTGGCCGAGGCCGGGCGGCTGGCGGCGCGAGGCGTTTTCCGGCATCGGACGTCGGCGGATACTGCATCGCCATCCGGGGCGATTGACGCGGTCCTTGGGCCATTTGGCGGCGCCGCGTCATGGCCCGCTCTGGCGAACGATTTGCGGCAGATGCTCGGGCTCATGGCGTTTTTGGAGCCGCTCAAGGGCTGCAACCTTCGGCTTGAGGTCGTGGACGATGACGGGTGCAGGCTGTTCCACTCTGACCGGGTCAACATCCGCCTGCTCTGCACCTATGTGGGGCCCGGCACCGAGCTGCAATTCGATTCTGCGGTGAGCCAAGTGGAGGCAGGCGCCGTGCTGCTGATGCGCGGCGCGCTTTCGCCGCACGGGCCCGGAGCGTTGCATCGCTCGCCGCCAAATCCCGGCCGCGTTCCTCGCCTGCTCGTTGCGGTGGATGCGTGAGCTTGGGGCTGGACGGCGCGGTGTGGTGGGCGGCAACCTTGGCCGGATGCGCGCTCATTGCTTCGGTCTCGCTCATAGGGCTCGCGCTGCTCCGGCATGACGGCGAGCGCCGCTCGCTTTGGATTCCGCGACTGCTGGCTTTCGCCGTTGGCGTTCTGACCGGCGACGCCCTCCTCCACCTGCTGCCACATTCCGTGGAGTCGATCGGTTTCGGGCTGACGGCCGCTGCGGCCGGCGCCGGTCTTGGCCTGTTCGCGGTCGTCGCCTACTTTCTGCCGAAGGGCGGGACGCCCGGCGTTGCTGCAATGGCGCCCGTGTCCTTGGGCAGCGATGCGATCCATAACGTTGGCGACGGCGCGTTGATTGCTCTTGCGTTCGCGACATCACCGCTGCTGGGGGTCGCAACGGTCGTCGCGGTGCTCGCGCATGAGGTGCCGCAGGAGCTCGGTGATTTTGCCATCCTGATCGACGCTGGTCTGTCGCCTCTGAAGGCGGCAGCGGCAAATCTGGCGAGCGCGCTCACCATTTTCCTCGGCGCCTTTGCTGGACTGCTGCTCGGCTCAGCCGCTGAAACGTTTTTGCAGGGTCTGGCACCGGTGGCAGCGGGCGGTTTTCTGTATCTCGCGCTGTTCGTGGTGCTGCCTGCGCTGCGCCGCCATTCGCTGCGCCAAGGGCAAGTGGTTCGTGAGCGCGTGCTGCCGATGGCCATGGGCGTCGGCATGATGGCAATGCTTGCGTTCGCGGAGGCGCGCCTTGGGCTGGATCACGGTCACGTCCACGGCCTCGAGACGCCGTCAGAAACGCGCAGTTTCGCCCCTTGGCGTCCGCCGGGTTTATGAGGCTTCGGGCTTCGGGCTTCGGGCTTCGGGCCTCGGCCGATGCCGCACCGCGTTCGCGCTTCGCACCTGCGCTGGATTTGCAGATGCATCCGCTCCTGCAGCGGGTTTAACGCGCGGCGTAATCGAGCTCAGTTTGCTCAACGTCTACGGCGATCCGTCGAAGGTGTTGACGCGTCGGATTCAGAACTGCCTGCCTCGAAGCGCTCTCACCTCAAGTCCGCGCGGACGTGGCTGCGATACAGCCGCCGGCGGGCGTGGCACGGCTGGGCGGGTCGCTTGTAGCGCGGCTGGACGCCAGCGCTCCTAGAGCGGCTGGACGCCGTCACCCGCAGCGCGGCTGCACGCCGCCTGCGCTGCGTTCGCCGGCCCGCTGCGATAGAGCTCAAACCGAATGACGTGCCCCGAGCCGCTCCATCAACGCCGCCTCATCAAGGTTCTCGCTATCGGCCGCAGTGCGGGCGCGGTACTCGTAGGTGCCAGCGGCCAAGCCGCGCTCGGACACCACGACGCGGTGCGGGATACCGATCAGCTCGATGTCGGAGAACATCACGCCGGGGCGCAGGCCGCGGTCGTCGAGCACGGCTTCCACGCCTGCTGCCAGAAGTTTCAGGTACAGCGCCTCAGCGGCTTCTACCACCTTGGGTTCGTTCTTCGGATTGATGATGCAAACGGCCACCTGGAACGGCGCCATCGGCTGCGGCCAGACGATGCCGCTGGCGTCGAAGTTCTGCTCGATCGCTGCGGCCACGATGCGGCTGACGCCGATGCCGTAGCAGCCCATGTACAGCACCCGCGCCTTGCCGTTTTCGTCCAGCACGGTGGCGCCCATCGCCTCGGCGTATTTCTGGCCAAGCTGAAACACGTGGCCCACCTCGATACCGCGGGCCAGCTTGAGGGTGCCGCTGTCATCGGGGGCGCGGTCACCGGCGACCACGTTGCGCAGGTCGGCGACCAGAGCCGGCTCCGGCAGGTCGCGGCCGAAGTTGACGCCGCGCAGATGGAAGCCGTTAGCGTTGGCGCCGCAGACGAAATCGGCCATCACCGCGACCTCGCGATCAACCACCAGGGTGAAGGGCTTGGGCGCATTGATCGGCCCGAGGAAACCCGGCTCCGCACCGAGCACGTCCAGGATCTCGACTTCGGTCGCCAGCCGGTAGTCGGCCAAGCCCGGCAGCTTGGCCAGCTTGACCTCGTTGGCAACGTGGTCGCCGCGCAGCAGGGCCAGCACGAAACCCTGTTCGCCGACCAGCGCGATCGATTTGACTGTGCGCGACAGCGGCAGTCCCAGCAGGGCGGCGACGTCTTCGCAGGTGCGCTGCGTCGGCGTGCTGACTTTCTCCATTTGCTCGTTCGGCGCGGGGCGCGGGCCGGCCGGGGCCAGGGCTTCGGCCTTCTCGACGTTGGCGGCGTAGTCGCCGACGTCGGAATAGGCCAGCAGGTCCTCGCCGGACTCGGCAAGCACGTGGAACTCCTGCGAGGCGTTGCCGCCGATGGCGCCGGAATCGGCCATCACCGCGCGAAAATTCAGGCCCAGCCGGGTGAAGATCTGCTCGTAGGCGCAGAACATCTTGAAATATTCGCGCTCAAGACACTCCGGCGTCAGATGGAAGGAGTAGGCGTCCTTCATCAGGAACTCGCGGGCGCGCATCACGCCGAAGCGCGGGCGGATCTCGTCGCGAAACTTGGTCTGGATCTGGTAATAGTTGCGCGGCAGCTGCCGGTAGCTCGACAGCTCGGCGCGGGCATAGTCGGTGATGACCTCTTCATGCGTGGGGCCGTAGCAGTACTCGGCGTCCTTACGGTCCTTGATCTTCAGCAGCTGGCCACCAAACTTCTGCCAGCGGCCGGTTTCTTCCCACAGCTCGCGCGGCTGGATCGAGGGCATCAGCACCTCGACCGCACCGGCGCGGTTCATTTCCTCGCGCACCACCGCCTCGACCTTGCGCAGCACGCGCAGGCCGATCGGGGTCCAGGTGTAGAGGCCGACGCCCAGCTTGCGGATCATGCCGGCCCGCAGCATCAGCTGGTGGCTGACGATTTCGGCGTCGGCGGGAGTTTCTTTGCTGGTGCTGATCGGGAACTGCGACAGACGCATGGGGCTTACCGGCGGATGCAAGGGGCGCCGATTGTAGCGGCAGCGCCCGGCCGGCACAGCGACACGTTGGGCACCGACGGCTGCAGATCCGCCGCCGAGCCAGCGAACGCAAATGATCCGGCTGAAGACGGGCGCACGCGTCTCCGAAAACGAGAAGCGTGCAGCCCGACCTTCGGCGCCGCGAGGGCTCGGCGAGTTCCTCGCAGCGCCCTGGCAGTGCAGTGCCTTGGACGCACAGCGCCATGCGTGAACAGCGCCGCGCCTCCACAGCGCCGCGCCTGTACAGAGGGGCGAGCCTGCGCAGGAGAACATGCCTGTGCAGGGCTGCCTGCTTGAGCAGGCTTTAAGGAGTCTCCGATAAATCCGCGGTTTACTGGGCGCCGCCGGTGCCGTCCGGCTCCGGCCCGCATTTCTGAGCGACCGCAGCCTCGTTGTCGGCGATCTGCGCCTCGCGCTCTTCCGCCGTCAGGGTGCGGGTCTGGTCGCCCTCGCGCAGGCTGACGAAATCGTTCTCGCGCAGCACTCTACTATTCTGCTGCGCACGCGCGCAGGCGGCCTCGCGGGAGGCGAGGCGGGCTTCTGCTGCGGCTTCGATAGCCGCCTTGCGTGCGGCCTCGGCGCGCTCGTCCACACTCATGCCGCTGGTGTCGGGCTCGGGCTCTTGGGCCGATTCCGGAGCATTCGCGGGCGGCGGTGTGGGTGCCGCGCGCACGTCCATGCGCTCGGCCTTGATGCCCTCGGGCGGGCGTTCGCCGTAATGGGTGACGCCGTTGGCGTCTTTCCAGCGATACACCTCGGTGGCGGTCGCCACGCCGGCGACGGCACAGAGCAGGATCAACAACAGCGGACGCAGCAGGGCGCGTGGAACACTCATGGGGCAATGCCTTCACTTTAGGGGCTCACCTTTGGTAGCACTGCCCACGCGGCAATACAAGCCATCGGCCGACGGCCGCAGCGTGGACGCCGACCCGCGCGAGGCTCTCACGTACACTCGGCGCCTTCACGCCGCCTTCCGGCCAGACGCCCGAGCCCACTACACGATGACTCCCCAAGAATCCGGCCCGGCCGCCGAAAGCCCGCGTCCGCCGCCGCGCCGAGCAATTTTTCTGCTGCCCAACCTGTTCACGACGGGTGGGCTGTTCGCGGGCTTCTACGCGATCATCGCGGCCGCCAACGGCGATTTCAGCAGCGCAGCGATCGCCGTGTTCATTGCCGGTTTGCTCGATGGCCTCGACGGCCGCATCGCGCGGATGACCAACACCCAGAGCGAGTTCGGCGTGCAGTACGACTCGCTGGCCGACTTGGTCAGCTTCGGCGTAGCGCCAGCGCTGGTGATGTACCACTGGACCCTGTCGACCCTGGTCTATCACGGCCCGGTCTGGGGCAAGGTCGGCTGGTCTGTGGCGTTTTTGTATGCGGCCTGCGCTGCGCTGCGGCTGGCGCGCTTCAACACCCAGGTTGCAGTGGTCGACAAGCGCTACTTCATCGGTCTTGCCAGCCCGGCCGCCGCCGGCGCGCTGATGGCCTTCGTCTGGGCCGCGACCAAGTTCGGCTACGGCGGCGCGGACCTTGAATTCCTCGGCCTCGCGTTGACCATCTGCGCGGCGCTGCTGATGGTCAGCCGGATCCGCTACCACAGCGGCAAAGCGCTGCCGATCGGCGAGCGGGTGCCGTTCGTGATGATGCTCGGCGCGCTGGGCCTGTTCGTGCTGCTGGCGGTGAGCCCTGACCGGGTGCTGCTGGCGGTGTTCTGGCTGTATGCGCTGTCTGGCCCGGTCGGCTGGGCGGTCGGGCGGCTGCGCCGGCTCAGCGGATGACGCCTGCGGCGGCCAAAGACGTCAGCGATATCGGCGCGGCCACGGCCCCGCGCGCCGAACAGCGTCTGCTGGCCCGTCTGGCCGACCTCAGCCAGCGCCTTGCCGTTTCCATCGATCTTGAAGAAACCCTGTCGCAGGTCGCCGAACTGATCGCCGATTCGATGGACGCCGAGGGCTCCGCGGTCTTCCTGATCGACGAGCAGCAGGGCCGCATCGTTTGCCGCGCCTGCGCCGGGCCGATCGATATCCGCGGGCTGAGCTTGCGCATGGATCAGGGCCTGGTCGGCCGCGCGATCACCCGCCGCGAATGCGAGATCGTCGCCGATGCCGCCAGCGACCCGGATTTCGCCGGTCGCGAGCTCAAGTCCAACGGCGGCTTTGTCACCCGCAGCGTGTTGACCGCGCCGATCATGACCAGCGAGGGGGTGATCGGCGCCCTGCAGGTGCTTAACCGTCGCGGCGGCGCGCCCTTTGATTCGGACGATGCCGACGCCCTGCGCCTGCTGGCTGCGCCGACTGCGCTGGCGCTGAATCACGCGCGGCTGAGCGAAGCCCTGCTGAGCAGCAACCGCATCCGTCGCGAGCTGACCATGGCGCGCCGGCTGCAGCGCTCGCTGCTGCCCAAGCGCCGTCGCGGCGGCTTTCCGATTCGCGCGCTGAATTTTCCAGCGCGCGAGATCTCCGGCGATTTCTACGATTTCTTCGAGCTGGCCGACGGCCGCATCGCCTTCACCGTGGGCGATGTCGCCGGCAAGGGGCTGGATGCCTCGTTCCTGATGGTCCGCTGCGCCAGCCTGCTGCGCTGGGCCGGCAAGGAGGGCCTGTCGCCCTCGCTGTGGCTGGAGCGCGCCAATAACGAGCTGCTGGAGGCCATCGCCCCGGGCATGTTCGTGTGCGCGGTGGCCGGCTACTTCGACCCCTACAGCCAGCGCGCGGTCTGGGCCAATGCCGGGTTTCCGCCGCTGCTGCGGGTGGATCGCGACGGCGAGTTTCAGCGGTTCGATGCCGAAGGCCCGCCGCTGGGCATCCTCGCCGGCCTGCGCTATCCGCAGCAGGAGGCTGCGCTGGACGGCGCCGCGCTGTATCTGTTTTCCGACGGCCTGACCGACGTCCGCGGCGACGATGGCCAGGTGCTGGGGATCGAAGGCGTGCAGACCGCCGTCTCGGAAATGCGCCAGCTGCCGGCGGAGGCCCGCCTGCGCGCGCTGGTGCGTCGGCTGCGCCGAATGAGCGTGACCGACGACACCACGCTGATGGTGATCGAGCCCGAATCCGACCTGCTGCTGCGGATCGAGTTCGCGCCACAGCCGCACGCCCTGCAGCCGATGCGCCACGCGGCCGACGCCTGCCTGGCGGCGCTTGGCGTCGACAGCGGGCTGCGCGCCAGCCTGGTGCTGGCGCTGGACGAGGCCTGCGCCAACGTCATCCGCCACGGCTTCGGCGGCGGCTGCAGCGACGGTCGGGTCGAACTGGTGATCGCCCGTGAGCCCGGCGGGCTGCGCTTCGTGCTGAGCGACAGCGCCGCCGGCGTGGACCCCTCCACCGTCCGCCCGCGCGATTTAGACGAATGCCGCCCCGGCGGCCTCGGCGTGTCCTTCATCGACGCGCTGATGGACAGCTGGCAGATCACCCCGATCGCCAGCGGCGGCAATCGCCTGCTGATGCGTAAGCGCTGGCCGAAACAGGCGGCCTGCACCGTAGCGGAAAGCACACACCAAGGACCCAGCGCCCTATGAACCAGTGCCAGACCGAGCAGCAGTCGGAGTTCACCGTGGTCCGCCTCGCCGGCGAAGTCGACCTGAGCTGGTCCGCGGAAGTGCGCCGGGCGGTGCTGTCCGCGCTTGCCGGCTCGGACAAGGTCGGCGTCCACCTGGGCGAGGTCAGCTACATCGACAGCTCGGGCATCGCCGCCCTGGTCGAGGGCTTCCAGAACGCCCGCGGCCGCGGCCAGACCTTCGTGCTGATCGCCGCCAGCGACCCGGTGCGCGCGGTGCTGCGGCTGGCCCGGCTCGATCGCGTGTTCGAACTGGTCGAGGCGCTGCCGGAGAGTCGCCCCGGATGAACCCGCAGCCGGGCCCGCTGGAGCGGATCGGCCGACACAGCGTGCAGACGCTGGGCGAGATCGGCTATGCCGCGATGCTGGGCCTGGAAAGCCTCTACTTCGCCGTGTTCGGCTGGACCCGCGGGCAGCCGGTGCGGCCGTCGATGGTGGCCGAGCAGATGCGTCAGATTGGCGTCGACGCGCTGCCGATCATCAGCCTGCTGTCGCTGACCATCGGGGTAATGCTGGGCATCCAGTTCGTCTCGGCGCTGTCGGAATTCGGCGCCGAGAGCCAGGTCATCATCGCCACCGCCAAATCGATCACCCGCGAGTTCGGCGCGCTGATCACCGCCATCGTGGTCGCCGGCCGCACCGGCTCCGCACTCGCTGCGCGGCTGGGCTCGATGGTGGTCTCGCAGGAGATCGACGCGCTGGCGGTGATCGGCATCGATCCGGTCCGCTATCTGGTGGCTCCGGCCCTGCTCGCGATGCTGGTGATGCTGCCGGTGCTGACCGTATTCGCCAACCTGGTCGCGCTGACCGGCGCCGGCCTGTACGCCGCCGGCCCGCTCGACATGAGCTTACCCGCCTACATGGCGCGAACCCTGCAGCTGCTGGAGGCGCGCGATCTGTGGGAGGGCCTGTCCAAGAGCGTGGTGTTTGCGGTCCTGATCACCCTGATTGGCACCAGCACCGGCTTCAACGTGCAGGGCGGCGCCGAAGGCGTCGGCCGCGCCACCACCCGCGCGGTGGTGCGGTCGATCAGCGCGATCGTGGTGGCGGACATGCTGTTTTCGTTTTTCTTGAATCGATGAGATGAGAGCCGGGATTGGGGATTGGGGATTGGGGATTCAGAGCGCGCACGATCGCGAGGCTGCCGCGAGTCCGGCGCCAACAGCGCGGCGTGGCGGCTCAGCCGCGTCCGAGCCTGGCCCATGACCCATCCCCAATCCCAAATTCCCAATTCCAGCGGCTCGGCAGCAGCCGAGCCGCTCATCGACGTCCGCGGCCTGGAGGCCTACTACGGGCGCCGGCGGATCCTCCACGGCATCGATTTCCAGGTTCGGCCCGGCGAGATCCGGGTGATCATGGGCGGCTCGGGTTCGGGCAAAAGCACCCTGCTGCGGCATCTGCTGGGCCTGCAGAAGCCGGTGCGCGGCAGCGTGCGGCTGTTTGGCACCGACATCGCCCACGCCAGCGCCGCCACCCTGCTGAAAATCCGCCGGCTGCTGGGCGTGAGTTTCCAGAGCGGCGCGCTGTTCACCTCGATGACGGTCGGCGACAACGTCGCCCTGCCCCTGCGCGAGCACACGCGGCTGGATGAAAACACCGTCCGCATCATGAGCCGGCTGAAGCTCGAGGTGGTCAACCTCGGCGGCTTCCAGGATCTGATGCCGGGCCAGCTTTCCGGCGGCATGGTCAAGCGCGCGGCGCTGGCCCGGGCGATCGTGATGGACCCCAAGCTGCTGTTTTTCGATGAGCCCTCGGCCGGGCTGGATCCGGTGGTTTCGGCCGAGCTCGACGAGCTGATCCTGCAGCTGCGCGACGCCATGCGCATGAGCATCGTGGTGGTGACCCACGAGCTGGAGTCTGCGTTCAAGATCGCCGATTCGATCACCGTGCTCGACCACGGCCAAGTGCTGATGACCGGGAGCGTGGCCGAGCTCCGCGCCTCCGAGCATCCGCGCATCCAGGACCTGCTGAATCGGCGCCCTCGCGAGGTCGAGGTGAACGTGGACGAATACCTGAAGCGGCTGACCGAGGAAGAGGGATGAGGCACGTTGAGATTCGAAATCGCGGCTGGAAGATTCGCAGCCGGCGGGTCGCGGCGCGCCGATCGCGCCACTACACTGCGTCGCTGGACCTGGGAGCCGGTCGGGAATGAAACGCGACGGAATCAACTACAGCCTGGTGGGTGCGGTGGTGCTGGCGGCGCTCGCCCTGCTGCTGTTTGCGCTGTTCTCGATCACCGGCCGCGGCGGCAGCAGCAGCGAATACCACGCCTACTACGCCAACGTCAGCGGCCTCGGCTTCGGCGCGCCGGTCTACTACGAGGGCTTCCGCATCGGCCAGGTCGAATCGATCATCCCCGAGCGGGTCGACGGCCGCACTCGCTACCGGGTCGAACTGGCTCTGCGCGCGGATTGGCCGATTCCCGAGGACAGCATCGCCGCACTGCAGTCGACCGGCCTGCTGGCCGATGTGGCGATCGCCATCCGCGAGGGAGCCAGCGCGCAGCTGCTGGCCGAGGGCGGCGAGATCGCCAGCCGCGAAGGCGCTGACCTGTTCGTGGCGATGGCCGATCTCGCCGGCGAGGTGAACACCCTGTCCAAGGACCGCCTGCGGCCGATGCTGGAGCAGCTGGCCCTGCGCATCGAGTCGATCGGCGGCGCGATTGACGCCAGCGCGCCGGCCCTGCTCGGTGAAGCGCAGTCGCTGATCGGGCGTTTGAACCGCGCCGCCGACGGCGTCAACGCGATGCTTGACGCGCCCAACCGGGACGCCGTGCGCGAAAGCCTGGCCAACGTGCGCCAGCTCTCCGTCGACCTCGCCGCCACCCAGACCCGCGCCGACGCGCTGCTCGATAGCCTCGCCGCAACGGTCGAGGAAAACCGCCCCAGCCTGCAGGACGCCATCGCCGACCTGGAGCGCACGCTCGGCACCATCGCGCGGCGTATCGACTCGATCACGCATCACCTGGAAAGCTCCAGCCGCAACGTCGACGAATTCAGCCGCGAGATCCGGCGCAACCCGAGCCGGCTCATCTATACCCCGCCCCCCGACCCGCTGGAGAAGCCCTGATGCCCCCGCCGCTGCCGCTGACCGGTCGGGTTCGATCCGCGCGACTGCAGCAGGCCCTGCTGCTGGCGCTGCTGATGCTGCTCGGCGCCTGCGCCAGCGCGCCGCGCATCCCGGAAACGACCTACCACCGACTGCCGCGGCCCGCGCCGGTCGCGGCCTTGGCCCAGCCTTCGCCGCTGCCGATCGTGGTGCAGCGGCTGCAGGCCGACGGCCTGCATGCAGACCAGGCCCTGCTGTACGCGCTCGACAGCGACAGCCACCAGCTGCGGGCCTACCACTACAACCTGTGGGTCGACCCGCCCGGCTATCTGCTGCAGCGGCGATTGATCGGCCGCCTGCGCGCGGCGCAGGCGGCCGAGCGCGTCACCGACGTGATGCCGCCGCGACTACCCGCACTGTGGCTGTCCGGGCGGATCGAGCAATTCGAGCGGGTGCCGCGGGCCGGTGGCGGCTGGGACGGCCGGCTCACCCTGCATCTGCGGCTGGACCCCCGCGACGGTCGGGCGGCGCTGATGGACGCCGAGTACAGCGCCACGGTGGCGGCCGAGGACGACAGCCTCGGCGGCTCGGTGACGGCGCTGGGCAGCGCGCTGGATCAGGTCGTCGCCGCCTTCCTGCGCGAGCTGCCGACGGCGCTGGCGCAGCTGCAGGCGCAGACGCAGGCGCGGCCGTGAGCCGGATCGCGCCAGTCGTCGGCCGGGTCGAGCAGCGGGCAATCGCCCGCGCGCTTGGCTGCACGCCGCTGCGCCTGCGCGGCGGTCGCCCCCCGCGCAAAGTCGGGCCGCGTCTGCAGGTCGGCCTGCCGCCGGGCGTGGCGCCGGACGGTTTCGCCGCCGATCCACTGTGGCTGCAGCTGCTGGCCGCCGCCGGCGCCGGGTCGAACGAATGGGAGCCGCACAGCGGCGCCAGCAGCCTGCCCCTGCTGCATCTGCCGTTGCTGTCCGAGCTGCGCGCCAGCGCCGCGGCTCGGCGTGCGCTGTGGCCGCAGCTGCGCGCGCTGCGCAAGGCGCTGGCGAACGCATGAGCGCGCCGCCGTGAACGCCCGCAGCGTGCCCGCCAGCGCCCTGCTGAGGCCGATGGTGGAAGCCGATATCGACTCCGTGATGAAGATAGAGCTGCAGGCCTATCCTTTTCCCTGGACCGCCACGATCTTCCGCGACTGCCTGCGCGCCGGATATCCGTGCTGGCTGCTCGAAGGCGACGGCGAAGTCGTCGCCTACGGCGTGCTGAGCGCAGCCGCCGGCGAGGCCCACGTGCTCAACGTCTGCGTTTCACCCCGACACCAGGGCGAGGGCCACGGCCGCCGGCTGCTGCGCAGGTTGATCGACCTCGCCCGCTGGCATCGCGCCGAGCGCGTGTTCCTGGAGGTGCGCCCGTCCAACCCGAACGCAATCGCCCTGTATGACTCACTCGGCTTCAATGAGATCGCCCGCCGCGCCAACTACTACCCTGCCCAGGGCGGCCGCGAAGACGCTATCGTGATGGCGCTGGAGCTGCTGGACTAGCGACCGCAAAAAGACCGCGCCAGAACGCTGTCTCGGTGCGCAGGCCAGGACCTTGCATCCGCTGTCCAGACTGCTTCGCCGGACGCTCACCGAGCGGTTGCCGAGCGGCATAACCTCCTCAAGGACGCTGGATGGACCGACTCACCGCGCTCAAGACCATCGCCCGTGAAGCCGCCGCTGGGGAGCTCAGCTTTCCGACCCATGCCCAGCTGGCGCTGAAGATTCACAGCGCGCTCAACGACCCGAACTGCGCGGTAGATCAGGCCGCCCGCCTGATCCAGGCAGAGCCGCTGCTGTCGGCGCGCGCCGTGGCGATGGCCAACTCGGTGATCTACAACCCCTCGGGGCGGGAAGTCTCGGACGTTCGCAGCGCGGTCAACCGGCTCGGTTTTACGACCCTGCGCAGCCTGGCGATGGCGCTGGTCACTCGGCAGATGGCGGGCGCGTCCACCGGGCCTGCCCAGCAGACGGCAGCCGCCAAACTGTGGAGCCGCACGGCGCACATCGCCGCATTGGCCCGGGTGCTGGCCCAGCGCGTCACCCAGCAGGACTCGGAAACTGCGCTGTTCGCCGGGCTGGTGCATGACATCGGCGGCTTCTATCTGATCTCGCGCGCGGCGTCCTACCCGGCCCTGCTGAAGATCGAGGCTCCGCTTGCGGTGGAGCTGGCCGAAGGCGACGGCGGCGACAGCGACGATGCCGATACCGACGTGCAGATCGAACGCGACCTCGGGCGTGCCGTGCTGCGCCAGCTTGCCGTTCCAGGCACGGTGATCGAGGGGATCGGCGACTACTGGCGCGGCATGCTGTCGCTGCCGCCGGTCACCTTGGGCGACACGCTGCTGCTGGCCGACCTGCTGGCACCGGTGCCTTCACCGCTGCGCTGGTCCGACTCCGAGCTATCCAGCGCCCAGCGTGCCGCCTCGATCGACATGCTGGTCGAAGGCGACACCCTGCAGGAAATCCTTCGCGAGTCGGCGGCGGATGTCGAATCCTTGACCGCTTCACTGAGCTTTTAGCGCCGCCGGACATGAGCTTCGAATCGCCTGCAGAATCCGTTTCCGTCGCGCCCGAGCGCGCCGATGAAGTCGAGCGCCTGCGTGCGCTGCTTGCCACCGAACTGCTCGACAGTCCGCCTGAATTCGCCTTCGACCAGCTGACCGAACTGGCCGCGACCGTGTGTCAGGCGCCGATCGCGCTGTTCTCGCTGGTGGACGTCGATCGCCAGTGGTTCAAGAGCCGCGTCGGCCTAGACGCCTGCGAAACTCCGCGCGAACAGGCCTTCTGTGCCCATGCGATCGCCCAGGATCAGCTGATGGAAGTGTCGGACGCGCTCGAAGACCCGCGCTTCGCCGACAACCCCTTGGTCACCGGTGAGCCCGGCATCCGCTTCTACGCCGGCATACCCATCTGCACGTCGCAGGGTTTTCCGCTGGGTACGCTGTGCGTCATCGACACCGTGCCGCGGCGGCTGCAGCCGGGCCAGATCGAACAGCTTCGCCGTCTTGCGCGACTGTGCGCCGCGCTGGTTGAGTCGCATCGTGAGCGGCTAGCGGCCGAGCGCCGCGAGCGCACGCTGGCACATCTGCTCGACGTCATGCCCGAGGGCGTGGTCGTCTGCAATCAGGTCGGCCAGCTGAACCTATTCAATGCGGCGGCCCGCGATTGGCACGGAACCGACCCCTTGGCCATCCCGCAGTCGGACTGGGCACAGCACTTTCAGCTTTATGCCGTCGACGGCGCCCGCCTGCTTGAGCCCGAGGAGATCCCGCTGGTCCGCGCCTGGCAGGGCGAACGCATCGACAACATAGAGATGTGCATTCTTTCGCCCAAGCATGCGCCGCGCTGGGTGCTGTGCTCGGGCGGCCCAGTACGCACGCCGAACGGTGACAACGACGGCGCCGTGGTGGTGATGCGCGACATCACCGTGCGCCGATCGGCAATGAAGCAGCTTGAGATCGAGCGTCAGCGCCTGGAAATGGTCGTCAGCGGCACCCGCGCCGGCACCTGGGAGTGGAATGTCCAGACCGGCGAAACCCGTTTCAACGAACGCTGGGCTGAGATCGTCGGCTATACCCTGCAGGAGCTGGAACCGATCAGCGTGCACACCTGGCAGGGCCTGATGCATCCGGAAGATCTGCAGACCTCGCAGGCGATGCTGCAGGAGCACTTCCGCGGCGAACGCGACCACTACGAGCTGGCCTGCCGCATGCGCCACAAGGCCGGCCACTGGATCTGGGTGCAGGTGCGCGGCCGCGTGCAGTCCTGGTCCGGCCCCGGCCACGCCCTTTGGATGGCGGGCACTCACCTTGAAGTGAGCGCGATGAAGGCGGCCGAAGAAGCCAGCGAGCGCGCCCGCGTCCAGCTTCAATCCATTGTCGATGCCTCCGAAGACGTATCAATCATCGCGACTGATCCGGAGGGCGTGATCACCGTCTTCAATTCGGGCGCTGAACGCCTGCTGGGCTACCGCGCGGCTGAGCTGTGCGGGCTGCACACCCCTACCCTCTTCCATGATCCCAAGGAGGTCGAAATCCGTGGCCGCGAGCTGAGCCGGGAGCGCGGCCGCACCATCGCAGGCTTCGAGATCTTCATCGACGCTGCGCGCCAGGGCCGGGCGGAAACCCGCCAGTGGACCTACGTCCGCAGAGACGGCCAGCGGCGCCAGGTGCGGCTGTCGGTAAACGCCATGCGCACGCGGGCCGATGCGGAGCTGCTTGGCTTCATTGGCATCGCCATCGACATTACTGCGCTGGTCGACGCGACCGCCGCACGCAGCGAATCCGAAGCGCGCTTTCGCGGGGCATTCGAGGGCTCGGCGCTCGGCCTGGCGCTGGTTTCGCCCGAGGGCGCCTTTATTCAGGTCAATCCGGCGCTTTGCGAAATGCTCGGCTTCGATCAGGCCGAACTTTTGAAGAAAGACTTCAAGAGCCTGACCCATCCGGACGACGTCGGCATCGATGCTGATCTGGTGCGGCAGATGCTGGCCGGGCGACTGCCCAGCTACCAACTGCGCAAGCGCTACATCAGCAAGCACGGCGCCCTGGTCTGGGCGCTGCTGGCGGTCTCGCTGGTCCGAGACGAGGCCGGCCAGCCGCGCTATTTCGTCTCGCAGGTGCAAGACATCACCACTCGGGTGCGTGCGGAAGCCGCGCTGCGCGCCAGCGAAGCCAAGCTGTCGGAGCTGTTTCGGCTGTCGCCGGTCGGCATCGCGCTCAACCGGCTGGAGGACGGGATGTTCGTCGAAGCCAACCCGGAGTTCTACCGCATGCTGGGGTACAGCGAGCAGGCGTTTCGCAAGCTGACCTATTGGGACATCACGCCAATCGAGTTCGAGCGCGAAGAGGCTCTGCAGCTGGAGAAGCTGCGCAGCGTCGGCCGCTATGGGCCCTATGAGAAGGAATACATCCAAGCCAGCGGGCGCCGGGTTCCGGTGCTGCTGAACGGCGTGCGCTTCGAGCCGAGCGGCGCCGAAACGCTGATCCTGAGCGTCGTCCAGGACATCAGCGAGCGCAAGCGCCTGGAGCAGATGAAATCGGAGTTCGTCTCCACCGTCAGCCACGAGCTGCGCACGCCGTTGACCTCAATCTCCGGCGCGCTGGACCTCGTCTGTGGCGGCGCGCTCGGCGAACCGCCGCACGCAATGGCCGAGATGCTCGATCTCGCCCATCGCAACGCCCGGCGGCTGAACGTCCTGATTGGCGACCTGCTGGATCTGGAGAAACTCGTCGCCGGCAAAATGAGCCTGAACCGCTCGCCGCACTCGCTGCACGCGCTGCTGGTCGATGCGGTGGGCAGCCTGCAGGGCTACGCCGAGAAGCATGCCGTCAAGCTGCTGCTGCATCCCGGGCTGCCGATGGAGCTGATGGTCGATGCCGGTCGGTTCTGCCAGGTGCTCGCCAATCTGGTGTCAAACGCAATCAAGTTTTCACCCAAGTTCGGGGTGGTGGAAATCGAGACCGCTGCGCTGGCGGCCGACGTCGAAATCCGCGTGCTCGACCGCGGCCCCGGCGTCGTCGATGACTTCCTGCCGCGCCTGTTCGAATCGTTCGCGCAAGCAGACGCAGAGACCAGCGGCCATCGCGACGGCACCGGCCTCGGGCTTGCCATCAGCCGGCAGCTGACCGAGCGCATGGGCGGCAGAATCGGCTATGCGCCGCGAGCGCTCGGCGGCAGCTGCTTCTGGCTGCAGTTCCCGCTGTTGGCGTCCGCAGCAGCGCCGTTCGCGCTGATCGCACCGACCGAGCAGGCCGAGCGCTCGGTCGATCTGGCGCAGATCACCCAGCCCGCCCGGCCCCTTCAGGTGCTGATTGTCGAAGACGATCCCGATGTCGCCACGGTCTTCGGCGCCATGCTGTCGCGCGCCGGCTTCGCTACCCGCCACGCCAGCTCGATCAAGGAGGCTCAGGCCGAACTTGCGGAGCACCGCTTCGACGCGCTGACCCTCGACCTTGGATTGGGCGAGGAAGACGGCAGCAGCCTGCTGAAGGAGCTGCGCCTGAAACCCGCCACCGCCGAACTGCCGGTGCTGCTGGTCAGTGGCCATCCTGATCTGGCGCAGGCGTCAATGGATCCAACTGACAGCCATACCAGCCTGCTGGCCAAGCCGCTGAACCCGATCGCGCTGGCGCAGAGCCTGCGGCTGCTGATGGCGCCCGACAGCCCACCGGAGCGCACCCGTATCCTGCACGTCGAAGATGATTTCGACGACGCCCAGCGCCTGCACGGCGGCCTGTCTCAGCTGGGCGAAGTCTGGACCGCGGGCTCGCTTGAGGCCGCCCGCGACATGCTTTCGCGGAGCGACTTTGATTTGATCGTGCTGGACTTGATCCTGCCTGACGGCGACGGCCTGGAGCTGCTGGAGAACGCCGCCAAGCCGCTGCCGCCGATCATCGTGCACAGCAAACGCAGACTCAGCCCGGATCGCGCCCTGCATCTGGCTGCGGTGCTGCCCAAGGGCCTGGGCAGAAGTTCGCGCGTGACGGAGGTGGCGCGCCTGATTTTGGCGACCGAGCAGTTCGACAGTGGGCCGAATGACAGCAGCCCCGATGCTCACAGGCCCGATGCGCAAAAGCCCGATGCACCCGGAGCAAAAGGCCCATGAGCACGCTTGCACAGAGCGCGCAGCGACTGCGGGTGCTGCACGTCGAAGACGATCCCTCGATCCGCGCCATCACCCGTGTCGCGCTGGAGACCGTCGGCGGGTTCGATCTGTTGAGCTGCGACGGCGGCGCCGCCGCGCTTCGCCAGGCGCCTGGCTTCGATCCGCAGGTGCTGCTGCTCGACGTGATGATGCCCGGCATGGACGGCCCGTCAACTCTGCGCGCGCTGTCCGCGCAGATGCCGATGGGCGGACGCCTGGTGCTGTTCATGACCGCCAAGGTGCAGCCGGCCGACGTGGAGGCCTATCTCGCCCTCGGCGCGCACGAGGTCATCATCAAACCGTTCGACGCGATGCGCCTGCATCAAGACATCCGCGCGCTGTGGGATCGGTTCCGCGATGCATGAGGCGCACTCCCAGCTGGCGGCGCTGGCGCAGGCCTACTGCGAGCAGCAGCGCACCGAACTGGCGGAGGCCCAGACCGCGGCGCAGCGCCTGCTGCAGGGCGACGAAACCCGGCTGGGGCCGCTGATCGAACGCTGTCATCGGCTGGCGGGCAGCAGCCTGAGCTTCGGCTACGACAGCTTCGGCGACGCGCTGCAGAGCATCGAGCGCGGTCTGCAGGCGCTGCAGGCAGCCGCGAACTCCGCCGCAAGCGAGCCCCGCCTGCAACAAACGCTGCGGCGACTGCTGCGGCTGGCGGCACCGCCGCCCGAGGCGGCACGGCCGATCCACTCAAGCGCTGCTGGAACGCGCGTGCCAGAGCTGCCGGTGGCGCAGGCAGAAGGCCCTGCGCTGCCGCTGAAAACGGCCTGCATCGTCGATCCACACGGACGTACCGGAGCCGATCTCGACGCGCTGCTGAGCAGCCTCGGGCTGCAGTCCCAACGCTCGGCCAGCACCGGGCCGGCCGTGAGTCGCTGCGATCTGCTGCTGGAGATCGATGTCCAGCTGGCTGTGCCGGTGCAGCCTGCGGCCTCCCCGGCACGCCTGCATATCGTGGTCTCGGCCAGCGACAGCCTGCAGGAGCGGCTTGCCGCCGTGCGCCGCGGCGCACACGGGTTCTTCCCGCTGCCCCTCGACCTGCTCGGACTGCAGCGCCGGCTGGAGCTGCTGCAGCAGGACGCCAGCAACCCGCAGTTCCGGGTACTGCTGGTGGACGACGATGCTCTGCTGCTGCAGCGCTACCAGGCGGTGCTGAGCGCCGCCGGCCTGCGCGTCTACACCCTCGACGCGCCCGCCCAGCTGCTCGATCAGCTCGAAGAGGTTCGCCCGGATGTACTGGTGCTGGATCTGCACATGCCCGGCTACAGCGGCTTGGAGTTGGCGCAGGCGGTTCGCTACACCGATGCCTGGCTGCAGATGCCGATCCTCTATCTCTCGGCCGAGCGCTCCGCCGCGCAGCAGCTGCAGGCACTTGCCACCGCCGGCGAGGACTTCCTCCGCAAGCCGGTGTCGGACGTCGCGCTCGTGGCCAACGTGGTCTCGCGCGCCAAACGCGCGCGGGCCCTCGGCCAAGGCTTGAGCCGCGACGGGCTGACTGGGCTGCTTCGCCACGCCGACTGCAAGGAGCACTTGGCCGTTGCGCTGGCAAGAGCGCAGCGCGAACAGACGCCGCTGGTCGTCGCCATGCTGGATCTGGACCACTTCAAACAGGTCAACGATCGCTTCGGGCACCTGGAAGGTGATCGGGTGCTGCGCGGCCTGGCCAGCCTGCTGCGCCGGCAGCTGCGCGGCGGCGACATCGCCGGGCGCTACGGCGGCGAGGAGTTCCTGCTGGTGCTCCCCAACTGCACGCTGGAAAATGCGCGGCACCGGGTAGACGACATCCGCAGCCAGTTCAAATTGATGCGCTTTGGCAGCATCGAACGCGAGCTGCGCTGCGACTTTTCGGCGGGCCTGGTGCTGGCGCGCGTCGGCACCGGGATCGACCACCTGCTGGCCGAAGCCGACGACCTGCTGTACCGGGCCAAGGCCGCCGGCCGCGGGCGCAGCTTCAGCGGCCACGACTCGCTGCCGCGCCGCGGCTGACTAAAGCTCAAGCGGATCGCGCTGCGGCTCCGCCAGGCCGGACTCAAGCCACAGCCGCTGCAGGCTCATCTGTTTGCGCGGGTCCATGAAGGTCGGCGCGACGTCGGCGAGCGGCTTCAGTACGAAGGCATGCTGCAGCTCCGGCCGCGGCAGCCGCAGATTGCCCGGGCCCTGCAGCACCAGCGCGTCGAAATAGACGATATCGATATCCAGGGTGCGCGATGAGAACCGGGCCACGTCGCGGCGACGGCCGTTGGCATCTTCGAGAGCGTGCAGCCAATCGTTGAGCGCATAGACATCCAAATCGCATTCCACAGCGGCGGCGGCGTTGAGGAAATCCGGGCCCTCGAAACCTTCCGCCGGCGTGCGGTACACCGGCGAGAACAGAGCCCCCGGAAAACGCTCGCGCAGCGCCTCAGCCGCCGCCTGCAGGTAGTGCTCCGCCTGCTGGTTGCTGCCCAGGCTCAGCAGGGCGAGGCTCATGCCCGGGAGCGCTCGATCATCACCCCCACCGCGCGGGCGCCGCGCACCGCGCCCGGCTTGGACAGCTTCAGGCGCACATGGCCCACCTTGAATTCATCAAGAATGACCGCCGCGCAGCGTTCGGCCAGGGTTTCGACCAAGCCGAAGCTCGATTCGCCCACGTACTGCTGCAGACGCTTGCTGACGGCCTTGTAGTCGAGGGTGTCGCCGATGTCGTCGCTGGCCGCCGGCACGCGGTTGTCGAAGGCCATCTCGATGTCCAGCACCACCGGCTGGCGAATGCGGCGCTCCCAGTCATAGATGCCGATCTGGCACTCAATCTCGAGCGCCTCGATAAATACCTTGTCCATGCTGCGATTCCTTGGGGGCGAGCGCGAGGCCCGCGATCAAACGGCCGCCAAGGCTGCCATATCCCAGCGTGGCCGCACGGTGAGCGCGTCCTCGGCACGCTGCCCGGCCGCCAGCCTCAGCGCGCCGGCGAACGCGATCATCGCGCCGTTGTCAGTGCAGAACTCCGGCCGCGGAAAGCTCACCCGCAGCTGCCGAACTTGGGCCAGCTCGGCCAGCCGTGCGCGCAGGCGGCGGTTGGCGCCGACCCCGCCGGCCACCACCAGGGTGCCTGCGCCGGTGGCCTTCATCGCTCGCTCGCACTTGATCGCCAGCGTTTCAACCGCCGCGTCCTCGAAGCCGCGGGCGATGTCGGCGCGGGTCTGCTCGGACTGATCGGACTTCTGCCAGGCCAGCAGCACCTGGGTCTTCAGGCCGGAGAAGCTGAACTCCAAGCCGGGGCGATCGGTCATCGGCCGCGAAAAGCTGAAGCGCCCCGGCTGACCGGACTCCGCCAGACGCGCCAGCTCCGGGCCGCCGGGATACGGCAGGCCGAGCATCTTGGCGGTTTTGTCGAAGGCCTCGCCGGCGGCGTCGTCGAGCGTCTCACCGAGCAGGCGATACACCCCGATCTGCGCGACCTCGACCAGCTGGGTGTGGCCGCCGGACACCAGCAGCGCCACGAACGGCGGCGCCGGCGGGTCGGGCTCCAGCAGCGGCGCCAGCAGATGGCCCTCCATGTGGTGGACGCCGATCGCGGGCACGCCCAGCGACCAGGCGATGGCGCGCGCCGTGGCGGCGCCGACCAGCAGGGCGCCGACCAGGCCGGGGCCGGCGGTGTAGGCGATGCCGTTGAGCTGATCGATGCGCAGGCCAGCGTCGATGAGACAGCGTTCGATCAGCGGCAGCAGCTTGCGCACGTGATCGCGGCTGGCGAGCTCAGGCACCACGCCGCCATATTCGGCGTGCAGGCGCACCTGGCTGTACAGCGCGTGCGCCAGCAGGCCGCGCTCGGTGCTGTAGAGCGCGACGCCAGTCTCGTCGCAGGAGGTCTCGATGCCGAGGACGTTCATGGGCCTTCAAGCTGCAGGTTGGGCCCCGGATTGCAAGGGCCCGTAAAGGCCGCGTATCATACTCGGCTCCCCGCCCCCGCACCGCGCACCTTGCGCGCTGCTCCTTGTGCGCGGGGGCACCAGAAATTCCGCACCGGAGATCCCATGCCCAACGTGAAAGTCCGCGAAAACGAGCCCTTTGAGTTTGCCCTGCGTCGCTTCAAGCGCACCTGTGAGAAGGCCGGAGTCCTGGCCGAGACCCGCAAGCGCGAGTTCTACGAGAAGCCCACCCAGGAGCGCAAGCGCAAAGCGGCCGCCGCGGTCAAGCGCCACCTGCGTCGCATCAGCCGCGACGTGACCAAGCGACGTCGCCTGTACTGAAGGCCGACGCCCGGCGCTGGTCGTCGGGTGCCCGCAAGGGCAAGAGCACATCAGGGATTCCGGAGCCGGTGCCGCGCAAGCAGCACCGGCTTTTCCCGTGTTCGAAGAACTCTCCCGTGCAGGCCCAGCCTGCCCCACGCCCCGATGCGGGCCGACGCGATACGAGGTGACCCATGAGCCTGAAGCTCCGCCTGACCGACGATATGAAAACCGCCATGAAGAGCGGCGACAAACAGCGCCTCGGCGTGATTCGTCTCTGCAACGCCGCGATCAAGCAGCGCGAAGTCGACGAACGCATTGAGCTCGACGACGCCAACGTGCTGTCGGTCATGGAGAAAATGCTCAAGCAGCGGCGCGACTCGGTCAGCCAGTTCGAAGCCGCAGGCCGCGAGGATCTCGCCAAGATCGAGCGCTTCGAGATCGAGGTGATCCAGAGCTACATGCCGCAGCCGCTGTCCGACGCCGAGATCGACGCCGCCATCGACGCTGCGATCGCCGAAAGCGGCGCCAGCACCGCCCGCGACATGGGCAAGGTGGTCGGCTTGGTCAAGCCGCAGGTGGCCGGCCGCGCCGACATGGGCCAGGTCTCGGCGCGCATAAAGGCCCGTCTGGGCGGCTGAGGTCGTGTCTCCCGACGACAGCCTGCTGCGGGCCCCGCCCGCGGCCGGCCAGACGCCTGTCGCACCGCCGCGGCGCGCGGCACTGCTGTTCATCTTCATCACGGTGGCGCTGGACATTCTGGCGCTGGGGCTGATCATCCCGATCCTGCCCAAGCTGATCCTTGAGTTCAGCGGCCAGGACAGCGCCCGCGCCGCCACGCTCTATGGGCTGTTTGCGGTGGCCTTTGCCGGCATGCAGTTTTTGGCCTCGCCGGTGCTGGGGGCGCTGTCCGACCGCTTCGGCCGGCGCCCGGTGATCCTGCTGTCGAATCTCGGCCTGGGCCTTGATTACGTACTGATGGCGCTGGCGCCCAGCCTGTGGTGTCTGCTGGTCGGGCGGCTGCTGGCCGGCATCACCGCCGCCAGCATCACCACCGCCAACGCCTACATCGCCGACGTCACTCCGCCGGACAAGCGCGCGGCCGGCTTTGGTCTGCTCGGTGCGGCGTTTGGGTTGGGCTTCGTGATCGGGCCGGCGCTCGGCGGCGTGCTCGGCGACATCGACCTGCGGCTGCCGTTCTGGGTCGCCGCGGGCTTGAGCTTCGCGAACTTTCTCTACGGCTATTTCATCCTGCCGGAGTCGCACCCGCCCGAGAAGCGCACCGCGTTTGCCTGGCGCGGCGCCAACCCGATGGGCTCGCTGCGCTTTCTGCGCGCGCACCGCGGCCTGCCGGTGCTCGCCACCGGCCTGTTCCTGAGCCAGCTCGCGCACATGGCGCTGCCGGCGGTCTTCGTGCTGTACGCCGACTACCGCTACGGCTGGAGCACCCGCGAGGTGGGTCTCGCGCTGGGCTTGGTCGGCGTGTGCTCGGCGATCGTCCAGGCCGGGCTGGTGCGCAGGGTGATCCCGCGCATCGGCGAGCGCCGCGGCCTGCTGTTCGGGCTGTCGATGGGCGCCGTCGGTTTTGCGATCTACGGCCTGGCGCCGGCCGGCTGGGTGCTGCTGATCGGCATTCCGGTGATGGCGCTGTGGGGCTTTGCGATGCCCTCGGCGCAGGGCCTGATGAGCCGCACGGTCGAGCCCGAAGCCCAAGGTCGGCTGCAGGGCGCGCTGACCAGCCTGACCGGCATCGCCGGCATCTTCGGGCCGCTGATGTTCAGCCAGATCCTGGCGGCAGCGGTCGGGCCGTATGCCAGCTGGGGCCTGTCCGGCGCGCCCTTCCTGCTGGCGGCCGCGCTGCTGGTGCTGGCCGCGGTGGTGGTGGCCCGCAAGGCCTGAAGCTGCACGGAGCGGCCGCCCAGCGGCCAGCCCCGTTGGCACCGTCCGTAACTGAGCGCCCCCTGCTAAGTTGTGTGCATCTTCGAATTGAAACCGCAGATGTGCAGACCATGAAGGTTCGACTTCTCCACACCGCCGACTGGCAGATCGGCCGAGTCTTCTCGCAGTTCGAGCCGGACGATGCAGCGGCACTGTTCGAGGCCCGCTTCGCCACGGTTGAGCGCATCGCCGCACTGGCCAGCGAACACTCCGTCGACGCGGTGCTCGTCGCGGGCGACGTCTTCGATGCGCAGACGGTGGCGGATAAGACGATTCGCCGCCTGTTCCAGGCCATGCAGGGCTACGCCGGAACGTGGCTACTGCTGCCGGGCAACCACGATGCGGCCTTGGCCGAATCCGTGTGGACACGCGCGCAGCGGCTCGGCGTGCTGACCACCAATGTTCGGGCCTGCCTGGAATCGCGCGCGCAGATCATCGATGAGCGCTTCGCTCTGCTGCCCGCGCCGCTGAAGCAGCGGCACACTTATGACGACCTGAGCCGCTGGTTCGACGATGCGGACACGCCGCCGCAGCTTCCGCGCATCGGCTTTGCCCACGGCAGCGTGCAGGGCGTGCTGGCCGAAGGTATCGACTCGGCCAACCCGATTGCCGCCGATCGGGCGGCACGGGCGCGCCTCGACTATCTCGCGCTCGGCGACTGGCACGGCTGCAAGCAGATCGATGCGCGCACCTGGTATTCCGGCACGCACGAGCCCGAGCGCTTCAAGGACAACGACCCCGGCCACTGTCTGTTGGTCGAGATCGACGGCGCCGGCGCCACGCCCGAAGTGCGGGCCCTACCCTGCGGGCGCTACCGCTGGCAGACATTGGACGCTCACCTGCGCATCGCCAGCGATCTCGACGTCCTAATCGAGCAGCTGTCTGCACGGGGCGCCGACGACGTACTGCAGCTCCGAATCAGCGGTGTCTGTGATCTCGCCAGCCAGCGTCGCCTGCAGCAGGCGATTGATGGCGCACGCGCCCGCCTGCGCGCCCTGGTGACGACGACACCTACGCTCAGCCTGCAACCCACACCCGACGACCTCGATGCCCTGCACGCCGATGGCTATGTGGGTGAGGTTCTGCAAACCCTGCGCGACGAACAGACCGGCGCCGACGGCGAACGCGCCCGCGATGCGCTGGTCATCCTTGCGCGACTGCTGGACGAACAGCGCGCACGCTCGACGCCGCGTGCAGTGGGCCCGGCATGAAACTGCATCGCTTACGCATTGAACAGTTCAAACGCTTTCGCCAGCCGCTGCTGATCGAGGATTTCAGTGATGGCCTGAACCTGTTTGCGGCACCGAATGAAGCCGGGAAATCCACCGTGGCCGAAGCCATTCGCGCGGCCTTCTTCGAGCGCCACCGCAGCAGCAGCGTCGAGCATCTGCGGCCCTGGGGCGACAGCAGCGCCACCCCCAGCGTCGAAGTCGACTTCGATATCGACAGCCAAAGCTATCGGCTGAGCAAGGCCTTCCTCGGCCGCAAGCGCTGCACGCTGGAGATCGCCGGCCAGCCCCCGCTGGACGGCAACGCCGCTGAGGATCACCTCGCCGGACTGCTGGGCTTCCGCTTTCCCGGCAAGGGCGAGAGCAAGCCCGAGCACATGGGCATCCCCGGTCTGCTGTGGATCCGCCAGGGCGGCTCGCACGAACTCGCCGACGTGGTGGGCCACGCCGCCGACCACCTGCGCACGGTGCTCGGCGAATCGCTGGGCGAACTGGCCGCGTCCAGCGGCGATGCCCTGCTCACCGAGGTTGAAATCGCCCGCAACGCTCTGCTGACCGAAAGCGCCGGCAAGCCCCGCGGCGAACATGCCGATGCGCTGAAGAAGCACGCCGAGCTTGCCGAGCGCCTAACCCGGCTGGACCGCGACATCGACAGCTACCAGAACGCGGTCGACCGCTTGGCCACGCTGCGCCGCGATCATCAGCGCGATGCGCAGGAACACCCATGGGAGAGCATCCGCCAGCAGCACCAAGGCGCCCTGGCAAAGCTGCAGCAGGCCGCGGGCCTGGTCGCGCGCGAATCCGAAGCGTTGAACCAGCAACAGCAGATCAGCATCCAAGTCAGTGCCTTGCGTGACCAGCTCACCTCCTTCGCGCGCGACGAAGCCGCAGTGAAAGCACGCGCCCAGTCGCTCGAACAGGCCAGAAGCGCACTTGAGTTTGCGCAGACCGAACTCGCGACGCAGGAGCAGCAGCATCAGCGATCCATCGCTGCTGAAGCCACCGCACGCGAGCAGCTGGCCCACGTTCGCACTGCCGCCCAGCGCACCGCCCTGCATGCCAAGGCCGACGAGCTCGAGGCCTCACTCCGCGCGCAGGCCGAGACACTGCAACGTGCCCGCGAGGCGCGCGAACACGTCGTCAGACTGCGCACCGAAGGCGAAGCGCTGCACATCGCGCCGAGGGAGCTCAAGGCGCTGGTCGATCTGACAACCTCGCTGCGCGACCTCAACGTGCGCCTTGAGGCCATCGCCACCGCGCTCGACATCGAACTGCACCCGGGCCAGACCCTGCATATCGGCGACGACACGCTCAGCGGCAGCTCGCGACGCACCGTGCTCGGCCCGACCGTGATCGATATCGCTGGCGTCGGCCGCATCACGGTCACGCCCGGTGCAGCCGACCTAAATAGCCTGAAGGCGCAGCGCGACCGCGTGGCCAGCGATCTCGAAACACTGCTCGCGCGGCTCGGTGTCGCCCACCAGGCCGACGCCGAGGAACGCGCGCGCCAAGCCACGCAGCGCCTCCACGAAGCCGATGGAATCCAGAAGGTACTGAATGCATTGGCACCGCAGGGCATCGACACGATCGAAGCCGAACAAGCCGCCCGCAGTGCCCAGCGCGATGCCTTGAGCAGTCAGCTGGAGGCACTGCTGCCCAGCATCGATTACGACGCGAACCTGCCAACGCTATCCAACGTTGAAGCCGAAGCGGCGCGCGCTGCAACTGCACTCAAACGCGCCGAAGCCGCATTCAACGACGCACGCATTGCCCACGCGAAAAGCAGCAGCGCGCTCGACAGTGCCCGCCAGGAACTCAGTGCCGCCGAGACCACGCTCAAGAACCCTCAGCGCACAGACACGCTTGCCAAAGCTCAGAAATCACTCACCGATGCACTGGCCCGGCAGGGCACTGCAGAACAGGCGCTCAAAACGGTGCAGGCAGCACTGCAGAGCGCACAACCGGACCTGCTGCGACAGGATGTCGAACGACTTGATCGCAGCGCCCGCCAACTTGAAGAAGCGCATGCGCAGCGCCAGCAGGAACTGATCCGTCTGGAGGCCGAACTGCACAGCAAGGGCGCGCTCGGCCTGGAAGAACAGCGTGCCGAACTGCAGCAGCAACATGAAGCCATCCGCCGCCGCAGCGAGGAACTTGGCAAGCGCGCCGCAGCACTGGACCACCTGTTGACGCTGCTGCGCAACAAGCGCGCGGCGCTGGCCCGCCGACTGCGCGCGCCCCTGCAGCAGCATCTGGATCACAATCTGCAGATACTGTTTCCCGGCGCCCACATCGAGATCGCCGACGACCTGTCACCCGGCCCGATCACCCGCACCAGCTCAGGCGGCACCGAAACCGGCGACTTCGACCAGCTCAGCCTCGGCACCCGCGAACAGATGGGCATCATCGCCCGCCTCGCTTACGCCGACCTGCTGCAGCAAGCCGGCAAACCCACCCTGCTGATCTTGGACGACGCCCTCGTCAACACCGACGACGACCGCCTCACCGGCATGAAGCGCGTGCTCTACGACGCGGCGCAGCGCCATCAAGTGCTGATCTTTACCTGCCATCCGGCGGCGTGGCGGGACTTGGGGATCGTGGCTCGGGAGTTGCAGAGCTGAACACGGGCTGCGCATGGCGAAAACCAGACTCAGCCATGCGCCGTGTCGACAACACCGGATGTAGCGAGGCACGGCTACAAGCAGTCGCATGCTGGCCGAGTCACACAGCGCAATTTGTTCGAGTATCGACGGCTTCCTGGCTGAGCTCAGGGCGCGAACATGTCCTGCAGGGTTTTCAGGGTCGCGCCTAAGGTCTGCGGCTGCAGTGCCCCCAGTCGCTTGATCAGACGCACTCCATCCAGCGTCCGCAGCTGATCCAGCAGGATCAGCCCCTGCTTGCCCTTGAAGGTCAGCGGAACACGGAAGCTCGCCGGACGCGATCCCGTGGTCATCGGCGCCACCACCACCGTGCGCAGATGCAGGTTCATTTCGTCCGGCGACACCACCACGCAAGCGCGCGTCTTCTGGATCTCGCTACTCACCGTCGGGTCAAGTTGTGCAAGCCAGATCTCACCTCTGGTGAAGGCGGCCATGCGCTACCAGACCAGCTCGTCATCGCCGGCATTGCCCACTTCCGGCCACACCAAAGCATCGTCGCCAGCCGCCGCCACGCGCTTCGCGTCTTCGGCCCAACCTTCGTCGTATGGGGGATTGGACTCCAAACCAGCGTGCTACTCAAAATTGGGGGGACGTCGCTTTCGCCACTGACACCTGTTGGCTGGGCGATTTGCGAGGCGAGTCATGCCCCTCCTTCGCTTGAGTCGCACAGGTTTGATCACGCGTTCGGGCGGACTGCTAGCGTCCGCCGAACACATTCGTTGCCTGCCCTCCGTGCGCTTAGCCCCGTTCCCCTCCATCCTGCGTATCCGGCAGCCGTCGCCACGATCCGCGTCGACATTTGTCCGCACCCCAACGGAGGTCCACCATGCGCCTGATCCCGCTGACAGCTTTGAGCCTTGTCATGAGCATTACACCCGCAGGTGCTGCTGAAGCACCCGACTACGCGCTGACCGTCTACAGCGCCGCCGCGCCCGGCACGCTGTCGACCGAGCGCCTTGCCGATTACGGCGATCGCCTGCCCGGCTACGCGGTGGTCAGCGACCGCCGCACGCTCGAGTTGAGCCGCGGCACCGGCGAACTGCGGTTCTCGGACGTGGCCAGCCGCATCGATCCGACTACGGTCAGCTTCGCCTCGCTCACCGACCCCTCCGGCACCCGCGTGCTGGAGCAGAACTACCAGTACGACCTGGTCAGCCAGCAGAAGCTGCTGCAGCGCTATCTGGGCGAACAGCTCAGCGTCGAACAGGTCCGCGGCGACACCATCGAGCGCACCGAAGGCCGGCTGCTGTCGGCCGACGGCGGGCTGATCCTGTCGCGCGCGGACGGCAGCGTGGTCAGCCTGTCGAACTGGAGCAGCGTGCAGTTCCCGGCCCTGCCCGGCGGGCTGATCAGCAAACCGACCCTCGTGTGGACGCTGGACGCGGCTCGCGGCGGCGCCCACCAGACCCAGGTCAGCTACCAGACCCAAGGCATGACCTGGTGGACCGACTACAACCTGACCCTGCGCGAGGACAGTGGCCGCTGCCGGATGGATCTCGCCGCCTGGGTCAGCCTGGTCAACCAGAGCGGCGGCAGCTTTCCGAATGCCCGGCTGAAGCTGGTCGCCGGCGATGTCAACCGGGCGCCGGCGGCGCCAGCGCAGCCGAAGTACCTGCAGCGGGCGATGGTGGCGGAATCCACAATGGACGCCGGCTTCGCCGAATCCGAGCTATTCGAGTATCACCTCTACACGCTGGGCCGGCGCACCGACCTGCCGGACAACTCGGTCAAGCAGCTGGAGCTGTTCCCTTCGATCACCGGCGCCGACTGCAGGCGCGAGCTGGTGTTCACCGCCAGCCCGATGTATCAGCCCTGGGGTCAGGCGATGACCGACCAAGGCTTCGGCGCCACCCAAAGCGGCGAGGCCGGCGCGTTTCTGGAGTTCAGCAACACCGAGGCCAACCGGCTCGGCCTGCCGCTGCCCGGTGGCCGGGTGCGGGTCAGCCAGGCGGCCGCTGACGGCGCGCTTGAGTTCATCGGTGAGGACCTGATCAAGCACACCGCCCGCGGCGAAACGCTGCGGCTGAAGCTCGGCACCGCGTTTGACATCAGCGGCGAGCGCCGCCAGGTCGATTTCAGCTACGACGAGAAGGCCCGCACGATCACCGAGACGATTGAGGTCGAGGTGCGCAACGGCAAGCAGCGTCCGCAGGAAGTCACCCTGCGCGAATACCTGTACCGCTGGAGCGGCTGGCGCATCAGCGGCAACAGCCAGACCTTTGACAAGCGCGACGCGCAGACCGTCGACTTCGCGCTCAAAGTACCGGCGGAGGGTAAATCCACCGTGCGCTACACGGTCACCTATAGCTGGTAGATGCACCGATCAGCGGCGAGGCGGCGGCCCAACCGATGGCCGATGGCAGGGCCGCCTCCAGCTGCTAGGGTTCGCGGTTGATGATCTGAACCCACGGAGTTCTACGCATGCGCATGCCCCTGCTCACCGGCGCTCTTGCCGGCGCCATTTCGCTCAGCCTCGGCCTGAGCGGCTGCTCCAAGCCTGAAGTCGAAACCGCGCCGACCGCTGCGGCCGCGGCCGCCGACGCCGAGCCGGCCTCGCAGGCCGAGCCCAATCCTTTTGACGCCCCCAGCAGCCTGCCGCTGATGGCTCCGGATTTCTCGAAGATCCGCGACGAGCATTACCTGCCGGCGCTGCAGGAAGGCATGCGCCAGCAGCTGGCCGAGATCGAGACGATCGCCAGCAATCCGGAGCCCGCCACGGTTGAAAACACGCTGGAAGCGATGGAGCGCTCCGGCGCGCTGCTGCTGCGCACCAGCAAGGTGTTCGGCAACCTGGCCGGCACTGACACCAACCCTGAGATCCAGAAAATCCAGGCGCAAATCGCTCCGAAAATGGCTGCACATCAGGACGCTATCCTGCTGAATCCGCAGCTGTTCGCCCGCGTCAAGTCGATCTACGACTCCCGCGAAGTCGCGAGCCTCGACCCTGAAACGAAGCGTCTGGTCGAGCAGACCCATCTGCGCTTCGTACGCGCCGGCGCCGAGCTGGCCGAGGACGCCAAGACCCGCATCCGCGCCCTCAACGAAGAGCAGGCCGGGCTGATGACCGCGTTCCAGCAGGCGATGCTGAAACAGACCGCCGCGGCGGCCGTGGTGGTGGACGATGTGGCCCAGCTCGACGGCCTGTCGGAAGGCCAGATCGCCGCCGCGTCCGAGGCCGCCAAAGCCGCCGGCCACGAGGGCAAGTGGCTGATCCGCATCACCAACACCACCCGCCAGCCGGTGCTGACCTCGCTCACCAACCGCGAGCTGCGCCAGCGCGTGTGGGAGGCCTCGGCCAATCGCGGTCTGCTCGAAGGCGAGGGCGACACGCGCTCCATGGTGCTGCGTTTGGCCGCGCTTCGCGCCGAGCGCGCCAACCTGCTGGGCAAGCCCAACCATGCGAGCTTCCAGCTCGAAACCCAAATGGCGGCCACTCCGGACGCAGTGCTGAAGATGCTCTCGGACCTGACTCCGACCGTGCTCGAAAACGCCAAGGCCGAAGCGGCCGACATCCAGGCCCTGATCGACTCCCAAGGCGGCGATTTCGAGCTGCAGCCCTGGGATTGGGAGTTCTACGCCGAGCAGGTGCGCGCGGCCAAGTACGACCTCGACCCCGAGCTGGTCAAACCCTACTTTGAAGTCGACCGGGTGCTCAAAGACGGCGTTTTCTACACCCTCAATCGCTTCTACGGCGTCAGCTTCAACGAGCGCACCGACCTGCCCGTCTACCACCCGGACGTCCGCGTATTCGACGTAATCGATGCCGACGGCAGCCAGATTGGGCTCTTCTACGCCGACTATTTCGCCCGCCCGAGCAAGCGCGGCGGCGCCTGGATGTCGACCTTTGTTGACCAGAGCGAGCTGCTTGACCAGAAGCCGGTGGCGCTGAACGTCATGAACATTCCGAAGCCGGTCGAAGGCCAGCCGGCGCTGATGAGCTTCGACGAAGTCACCACCATGTTCCATGAGGTCGGCCACGGCGTGCACGGTCTGTTTTCGAAGGTGAAATATCCGTCGCTGGCCGGCACCTCGGTGCCGCGCGACTTCGTCGAGTTCCCCTCGCAGTTCGAGGAAGACTGGGCCAAGCACCCGGAGATCCTCGCCAACTACGCCCGTCACCACGTCAGCGGTGAACCGATCCCGGCCGAGCTGATGCAGAAAATCCTGAACGCCTCCAGCTTCAACCAGGGCTTCGACACCTTGGAGTACGTGGCTGCGTCATTCCTCGACATGGAATGGCACAGCCTGGCGCCGGGCGCGGAGGTGACTGACGTTGAAGCCTTCGAGAAGGCCGCCTTGGCCAAGCACGGCGTCGACTTCGCGCCGGTGCCGCCGCGCTACCGCAGCGCGTATTTCGCCCACGTGTTCCCCGGCGGCTACTCGTCCGGCTATTACGCCTACATGTGGAGCGAAGTGCTGGCGGCCGACGCCTTCGCCTTTGTCACCGAGCAGGGCGGCCTGAACGCGGAGCTGGGCAACGCCTACCGCAACGGTATCCTCTCGCGCGGCGGCACCGAGGACCCGATGCAGATGTACGTGAAGTGGCGGGGGAAGCAGCCTGACCCCGATTACCTGCTGTATCGCCGCGGCCTGAAGAGCCTGTCCGACGACTGATCCCGCAGTATTGCTGCAGTGCTTTGACAGCGGCGCCGGTCTTGCAAACAAGACCGGCGCCGTTTGCATGTCGGGCGGCCGCAGTCGCCGCCAAGGCAGCCGGCATTCCCCCATTGGAGTCTCGACGAGCCCGCCATGCAGCTGACCACCCCGCGGTGTTTACAGAGTCAGCTCAGCAGGCGCCGATACTCGGCTTTGGCGGAGATATCTTCCTCGCCCTGCGGGCCGGTGGTGTACATGCGCCATTCCAAGGTGTGGGATTCGGGCGCGTCGAACTCCAGCCGCCAGTGCCAGTCCAGCGGTTCACCGCTGGAGCGTTCCAGCGTGCTGCTGCCCGAGAGCCGCAGCAGACCCGAGTCGTCGAGCAGCTTACGCAGGCTCAGAACCTGCCTGGCGCCGAGGCCGGTGTCGATCCAGGCGGCAGTGGCGGACCCGTTGGCAACCTCCTCCGCCAGCAGCAGGTGGCCCTCGCGAATGCGCTGCTCCGAACTCCGTACGTAGCGCAGTCGATACAGTCCAGGCGCTCCAGCGCGCACGCAGCGCAGCCAGGCGTCCGAGCTCAGCTCAGGCTCGCGGGATTGGCCGGCATGGTGGCGGGTCAGGCCCTGCCATTCACCTCACAGTGCAGGGCAGCGCAGGGCCTCGCCGCGCCTCCAGCGCGAGCGTGCGGTGATCAGGCTGCATTCGGATCGTCCGGGGCCAGGTCCAGCCGCATGCTGACCCAGCGGCAGGCTCCGCCGCAACACGCGCGGACCGCGCTTTACCGGCGTCGCCAAAGCCAGAGCCGCCGGTGGCGGCGCCGTGGACCCTGAGCCTGAGCCTGAGCCTGAGCCGGCGCCAGAGACATGGACCCTGCGCCAGCGGCGGTCTATCGGCCCAGCTCTTCACCCAGGGCCGCCAGCACCCGATCAACGCTTTCAGCGCGGCTGCCCTCGCCCATCAGGCCGATTCGCCAGACCTTGCCGGCCAGTGCGCCCAAACCGGCGCCGATCTCGATGCCGTGCGCGTTCAGCAGGGCGCGACGCACGCCGGCATCGTCGGCGCCGGCCGGGATCTTGATCGTGTTCAGCTGCGGCAGGCGTGCAGCTTTCGGCACCAGCAGCTCCAGGCTCAGCGCGTCCAGCCCCGCACGCAGCCGCTGATGGCTGGCCTGATGCCGGGCCCAGACGTTTTCCAGGCCTTCCTCAGCCAGCATCAGCAGGGATTCGTGCAGGGCATAAAGCATGTTGATCGGCGCGGTGTGGTGGTAGCTGCGCGCGCCCTCGCCCTGCCAGTAGTTCATCACCAGGGACAGATCGAGGAACCAGCTCTGCACCGGCGTCCTGCGAGCACGGATCGCTTCCACCGCGCGCTCGCTGAAGCTCACCGGCGACAGCCCCGGCGGGCAGCTCAGGCACTTTTGCGAGCCCGAGTAGATGGCGTCGATAGCCCAGCCGTCGACCTCCAGCGGAATGCCGCCGAGGCTGGTCACCGCGTCGACGATGCTCAGCGCGCCGTGGTCGGCGGCCAGCCGGCACAGGACTTCTGCGTCCGAACGCGCGCCGGTCGAGGTTTCGGCGTGCACAAAGCCCAGCGCCTTGAGGCCCGGGTTGGCGCGCAGCGCGGCCTCCACTTTGTCGACGCTGACCGGCTGGCCGAAGTCGTCTTCGACCACGATCGGCACGCCGCCGGCGCGCAGCACGTTCTCGCGCATGCGCCCGCCGAACACGCCGTTGACGCAGACCAGCACCCCGTCACCGGGCTCAACCAGATTGACGATGCAGGTTTCCATGCCGGCCGAACCCGGTGCGGAAATCGGAATGGTCAAAGCATTGGCGGTGCGGTAGGCATACCGAAGCAGCGTTTTCAGCTCGTCCATCATGCCGACGAAGCTTGGGTCGAGATGGCCGACAGTGGGCCGCGCCATGGCCGCCAGCACCCGCGGATGCACCGGCGAGGGCCCGGGGCCCAGCAGCAGACGCTGCGGCGGCATGAAGGAACGGCTGGGCAAGCTGGCAGGGACGCTGGACATCGGGCTCTCCGCGGAGGGAACGGCCGCAGACCCTCGCAGCGATGCGGCAGTGCGTCAAGGCAGGCGGCTGGGCTCAGGGCGTGATCGCCTTGGTCCTGGACGCGCTCGGGCACGGCCCGCCACTTGCATAAGGCGGCAGGTCGGGTGCGGCGTCGCCCCTTTGCGGACACTGTGGGCACCTCATGTTGGGCATGGTCTTTACCGAACTCGTGGAGATGCTGGAATCGCGCTTTTCGCCTGAGCTGGTGGACACCGTGCTGACCCAGGCCGAGCTGCCGCACGGCGGCGCCTACACGGCCGTCGGCTATTACCCGCACTCCGAGATCGTGCGCATTATCAGCGTGCTGAGCGAGCACACCGGACTGAGCTCAGCCGACCTGCAGCGCGTGTTCGGCGAGCATCTGCTGGGGCGCTTCGCCGTGATGTATCCGGAGCTGTTCGCCGGAAAGCTGACGCTGTACGACTTTCTTGCGAGCATCGACAGTCACATCCACGTCGAGGTAACCAAGCTCTACCCCGGCGCCCAGCTGCCGCGTTTCGAAGTGCTCGAACGCAGCCCTGACGCGCTTCGCCTGGCCTATCGGTCGCCGCGCGGCATGGTCGCCCTGGCCGAGGGCCTGATCCGGGGCGCGACACTGCACTTTCAGGAGCCACACAGCATCAGCCACTCGCAGCAGCAGCTTGGCGACGAGTCGGTGACCGTGATCGATGTCCAGCGAATCCACTGAACCGGGCCCATCGCTGAGCGGCTTCAAGCCTGCTCACCCCGGGCCACCGGGCGCGTTGACCGAGGCGCCGGCCGACCTCTGCGCGGGCGCAGCCCTGGCGCTTATCGAACGGCGTTTGGAGCGTGAGCGCGCCGCCCGCAAGCAGGCCGAACTGCTGCTGACCGACAAGAGTCGCGAGCTCTACCAAGCGCTGCAGGGCGCGCGCGAGGCCGAGCGCCGGCTCAGCCTGGCGCTGTGGGCCAGCGGCGAAAGCATCTGGGAGTGGGAAGGCCACACCGGCCAGATTGAGGTGCGCGGTTTCGCCCTGAGCGGAGACACCACCGCAGGCGCCACGCCGACGCTGCGGATCAGCCACATGGACGTCATTCATCCGGAGGATCGCATTGACGCGCGCGCCGCATGGCTCGCCTATCTTGGCGGCGAGCGCAGTGAGCTTGAGTTTGTGTTCCGGCTGAAACTGGAAGACCAATGGCGCTGGGTGCGCGCTCGCGGTCGCGCGCTGGAGCGCCCAAAGGACGGGCGCGTCAAAAGCATCGTCGGCACGCTGCGCGACATCACCGAGCAGCGCGCCGCTGAAGACGAGCTGCGCCTGCTGAGCAACGCTTTCGAGGGCGCCCGCGAACCGATGCTGATGTTCGACCGCAGGGCGCGCATTCGCGACTGCAACCGCGCCTTCCTGGATCTGATCCGTCAGCCGGGGCTGGAACCCGACACAACCCTGTTCGACCTGCTCAATCTCGAGCCGGGCGCGCTGGAGCAGCTGCTCGACACGCTCGCCGCCGGCTGGCGCGAAACGCTTGAACTGCGCGCCAGCAGCGGCGCCCTGCTGCCGGTCGAACTGTCGATTTCTCGCGTTTTCGAGCACGTTGATGGCCAGACCCTGCTGGTCGCTTCTCTGACCGACCTCAGCCTGCAGCGCAGCGTGCAGGCACGAATCCAGCAGGCGGCCCTGCACGACGGTCTGACCGGGCTCGCCAATCGCGCCCACTTCGAGAGCCGACTGAAGCTGGCCGTGGCTCGCGCCGATGTGGATCCACTGGCCCTGCTGTGGATCAACCTCGACGGCTTTCGCGCCATCAACGATTCGCTGGGCCACGCCGCCGGCGATGCCTTTCTGTACGAATCGGCGCAGCGGCTGATGGACCTGCCCGGCGAGCGCGATGAGCTGGCCCGGATCGGCGGCGACGAGTTCGCGGTGCTGATGCACGGCGAGGACATTTCCGCGCGTGCCGCCAACCTCGCACGTACCGTGATCGAGGCAATCGGCCAGCCGATGCAGATGGGCGAGCGCATGGTCTGCGTCACCGCCAGCGTCGGCATTTCGCTCTACCCGGAGGATGCCCGCGAGCCCGACCTGCTGCTGCAGCAGGCCGAAGCGGCCATGCACAAAGCCAAGCAGCGCGGCCGCGCACGCGCCGAGTTTCATCGCGGCGAGCTCAGCACCGAGGGCGCGCGGCGGCTGGAGATGATCACCGAGCTGCGTCGCGACCTGGACCTCGGCGCACTGACCACGGTGGTGCAGCCGAAAGTCAGCGCAGGCGGCTATGTGGTTGGCCACGAAATACTGATGCGCTGGAACAACGCGCGCCTCGGGCCGGTCTCGCCCGCCGCCTTCATCCCGCTGTCGGAAGAATTCGGCCTGGTCGGCCGGCTCGGCCTGATCGCGATGGAGCACGCCGCGGCGTTCGCCGCACGCCTGCTGCGCATGGGCCTGCACACACCGGTGGCCCTGAACCTGTCGCCGCGGCAGGTGTTCGACCCCGACACCGAATATCACCTCATCGAAACCTGCCGGCGTCACCTCCTGCCGCACGACATGCTGGAAATCGAGCTCACCGAAAGCGCCCTGCTCGAAAACATCGAGGCCGGCCGCAGCTTTTTGCGGCGGCTCTCGGAGCAGGGCTTCAAGCTGGCGCTGGACGATTTCGGCACCGGTTTTTCGTCGCTCGCCTACCTGCGCCGGCTGCCGTTCAACACCATCAAGATCGATCGCTGCTTCATGGACGAAATCGATACCGATCCGCGCGCCCTACGTCTGCTGCAGGGCATGGTCGCGCTGTGCCAGTCGCTGGACATCGCGGTGGTCGCCGAGGGTGTCGAAACCGACGCCCAGCGCCAGCTGCTGGTGCGGATGGGCGTCGACCAGATGCAGGGCTTCTTGTTCGCCCGGCCGCAGCCGGCGGATGTGATCATCCAGCTGGCAACACGACGTCTGCCACTGCAGGACTGAGCGCCTGCTGCGCTGCACCCGCGGCATTCGCGCGGCTCCGTTAAGCTAGCCGGCCACCCTACGGAGGCGTATGTATGCTGCAGCAGATCCGTCATGAGCGCGTGCTTGAGCTCAAGCTCGACCGCCCGCCCGCCAATGCCTTCAACCATGCGCTGCTGTCCGAGCTGATCGCGGCCATCTGCAGGGCGCCGGCATCCGGCGCCGAGGGCCTGATCCTGTCCGGCAGCCCCGGCCTGTTCTCCGGCGGCCTGGATGTCCCGACCCTGCTCGGCCTCGACCGCGACGGCGTGCTTGGCACCTGGGGCGCGTTCATGCAGGTGTGCGCTGAGCTCGCGAAATCGCCGATCCCGTCGGTGGCGGCGCTGACGGGCCACAGCCCGGCCGGCGGCGCGGTGATCAGCCTGTTCTGCGACTACCGGGTGATGGCGCGTGCCGGCGAAAAAGGTCCCTTCAAGATTGGCCTGAACGAAACCCAGGTCGGGCTGGTGGTGCCGGGGCCGATCCAGTACGCCTTCAAGCGCCTGGTCGGCGAGCGCATCGGCGAACGCATGCTGGTCGCCGGCGAAATGATCGATTCCGGCCGCGCGTACGAGATCGGCCTGGTCGACGAGCTGGCGGAACCGGCGGAGGTAGTGCCGCGCGCGCTGGCCTGGCTGAGCGCCCATTTGGCGCTGCCCCGGCGGGCCATGTTGACCACCCGCGCGATGTCGCGGCAGGCCTTGATCGACACCATCAGCGACCCGCAGGCGCTGGACCTCGGCCAGTTCGTGGAGGGCTGGTACAACCCCGAAACCCAAACCGTGCTGAAGGCGCTGGTCGCACGTCTGGGCAAGTAGCCGGCGACGCCCGCCGGCGTGTTGGCTCAACCGTCGGCGGGCGCTTCCAGCAGGGCGCGCAGAAAGGGCACGGTCACCCGCCGCTGAGCGGCCAGGCTTTCGCGATCCAGCCGTTCCAGCAGGCGGGTCAAGGCTTGCAGATCGCGCGAATGACGGCGAAACAGGTAGTCCAGCACGCTTTCGTCCAGCTCCAGGCCGCGCGCCGCGGCGCGCCGCTTGAGCACCCGCCGCCGCGCCGGCTCGTCCAGGACGGTGATCGAAAACCGTCCGCACTGCTGCAGGCGCGAGCGCAGGTCGGGCAGCCCCAGCGCCAAGCCCTGCGGAGCCGCATCGGCCGCATACAGCATCTGTCCGCCGCGATCGCGGCAGCGGTTGTGCAGCGCGAACAGCGCGAGCTCAGCGTCGAAGTGTCCGGCCGCGACCTGCAGATCATCCACCGCCAGCAGGCCCTCGCCGCCGACGCTGGACAAGGCCTGCAGGCGGCCCTCGCCGAGCAGCGCGAGCGGCAGGTAGTGCACCTCGCGACCGGCGCGGCGCGCCTCGGCCACCGCCGCCAGCAGCAGATGGCTGCGGCCGCTGCCCGCAGGGCCGTCGAGAAAAATCCACTCCGGCGTCCCGGCGCGCGCGACCGCAATCAGCAGCGCACACAGCGCCGGCTCGCCTTCGAAATCGTCAAACCCGGCGGTCTGCGCCGCACGCAGGTTCAGCGGCAGCTGCGAAACACTCACTGCGCGGCGTCGCCATCGCCGCCCGGACGCGGGCCGCGCCGGCGTCGGCGCTTGGTGCGCGGAATCGTTGACGGCGGCGGCTGATCATGCGCACTGACGATCACCGGTTCGGCGAGCGGCCGCGGTGGCCTGCCGTCGCCCGCATATAGGCTGCTTTCGGTGTAGCGGGCATGCAGCCAGCGCAGCACCACCATCACCACCGCGGCCACCGGCAGCGCCAGCAGAATGCCGAGGAATCCGAATAGTTGGCCGCCGGCCATGATCGCGAAGATCACCGCCACCGGATGCATGCCGATCTTGTCGCCGACCAGCCAGGGCGTGAGCAGAAAGCTTTCCAGCATCTGGCCGCCGCCGAACACCAAGCACACCAGCGCCACATGCAGCAGGTCGCCGTGCTGGACCAGGGCCGCGATCAGCGCCGCGCCGAGGCCGATCACCATGCCCAGGTAAGGCACGAAGCTGACCAGCCCGGCCAGCATGCCGATCAGCAGGGCGAGGTCGATGCCGACCAGCCACAGGCCCAGCGAATAAATCGCCGCCAGCGACAGCATCACGCTGAGCTGGCCGCGCAGGAAGCCGCCCAGCACCGCGTCGGCCTCACCGGCCAGGCGGGTGACCGTCGGCTCGACCTGCCGCGGCAGCAGCTGGCGCACGCGCGCGACCATCAGGTCCCAGTCGCGCAGCAGGTAGAACGTCACCACCGGTATCAGCGCCAGGGTGGCCAGAAATCCCAGCACCGCGAGCGAGGAGCGCGAGAGCTGAGCGAACACCGACGCCGCCGCCTGCCCGGCTTCCTGCCAGTACTGCTTGGCCAGGGTCACGAAGTCCTCGGTCTTCAGGTGGTCCAGGCTGAAACCCGTCTGCGCCTCGATCCAAGGCAAGGCCACCGTCTGGCCCCACTGCACGAAGGCCGGCAGCTTCTCGCCGAACGCGACTATCTGCCCGCGCAGCATCGGCACCAGCAGCAGAACGGTGCCGACCGCGGCCAGGATCATCAGCAGGAACACGATGCCGACCGCAGTGCCCCGCGACAGCTTGCGCTTTTCGAGCCGATCAACCAGCGGATCGCCCAGATAGGCGAACAGGGCGGCCGCTGCGAACGGCGTCAGCACCGGCGCCAGCAGGTAAACCAGCCCGCCGATCAGGCAGGTCAAGGCCAGCAGCTGCCACTTGTGGGTATCGGTCATTGCAGGCTCCAGATAAACGCGGAATAACGCATCAGCGGGCAGCGCGGGCGCGAGCGCTGAAGCGCCACACATAGTCGATGCCGCTGGTGAAGGTGAGCACGGCCGTCAGCGCGGCCAACATCGGCAGGACCAGTTCGAACTGCAGACGTGACCCCAGATCCAGCAGGCAGACGAGCAGAAATGCCAGCTGCGAAAAAGTCGTCAACTTGCCTATCCAGCTGGGATCCGGCTCGATCCGCTGCACCAGCTTATGGAAGGCGATGGCGCCGACGACGATCACCAGATCGCGGCCAAAGACCACCCAGAACAGCCAATCGGGCACCACGCCCTGCCACCACAGACACAGATACCCGGTCACCAGCAGCAGCTTGTCGGCCAGCGGATCCAGCACGCCGCCGAGCCAGCTTTGCCAGCCGAACAGTCGCGCCAGAGCACCGTCCAGCGCGTCGGTGAGCCCGGCCACGGCCGCGACCCAGAGCGCGGTGGAGTAGTCAGCGCGCAGGAGCAACACGGCCAGCGGCGGCACCAGCAGCAGACGCAGGATCGTCAGCGCATTGGGCAGGTAATGCCATGGCATGCGCGTGCGGGCGCTCACGGTTCCAGCTGGAATTCCGCGGCGCCGCGCGGGCTGATGCCCTGCGGCCGCAGCACCTGGCCGAAGCCGGCCAGCCGCTGCAGCGCCTCGACGCCTGCGCCCAGCTCCAGCTGCAGCATCAGATACTTGCCGTCGGCGGCCTCCACTTCGATGCCGCGCACCAGGCTCAACGAACGCAGATACTCGATCGCCCGCGCGTAGTCGGCGGCGGACTTCAGCCCGCTGATGCGCACCGCGTAGCGGCCCGGACTGCCCAGCGCCGACACGCCCGCGTAGCGCTGAGTCAGCGCAGCCACCGCCGCGCTGCCGCCGGCCGCCAGCAGCGCCTGTGCGTCGCTGCCGGCGTCGCTCCAGCGCCGCAGCACCTCGCCGCTGTCGATCACCATCCAGCTCACCCGCCAGCCGCTGCCAGCGCGCTCCAGCCGCCCGGACAGCAGGCTCTGGGTGCCGTAGCGGGTGCTGGCTGCGGTCAGCGCCGCCGCGTTCTCGGCCCAGACCGTCTGCGCGTCAACCGCCGCCTGATCTTCCAGATCCAGCAGCGGATAAATCAGGGCGACGCCCTGATCGGCGGCGCGCTCGCCGAGCGCGGCCACTGCCTGCGCCTGCGTCTCGCCGACCAGGCGCGGGCCGCGGCCGTCATCGATGCCCAGCCACAGCATCAACGGCGGCCGCGGGCCGGGCCAGAACGCGATGCCGGCTGAGCCCAGCAGCGCATCGACACCGCCGCGTTCGAATCGAGCCACCAGCACGGTGTGCTGCTGCGGCAGACCGTCCACAACCCGCGCGTTGCTGCGATAGCGGTAGTGCTGCAGCAGCGCGGCAGCGCCGGCCAGTCGCTCGCGCAGGGCCGGCTGGTTGGGCGTGCCGGAATCGCCGGTCAGCTTTGTCAGCACCTCGGCCAAAGCCTGCGGCAGCGCCCCCGCGCGGGCTTCTTCGGACTGATCAGCCACCGCGGCTTCGCCCTCGTAAAGAGCCGCTGGGTCGATCTGGGCGGCGGCAAGGCCGGGCAACAGGGCCAGCAGCAGGCCAGCTGCCAACAGCAGGGAAACAGGTGTGGGCAGGCGCACGGTCGATCCAGGGTGAGCTTGAATAGGACGAAATGGTAACCGAGCGCCGATGCCAAGCCGCGCACGGAGGCTGAGCGGAAGCGCCCTGCTATCATGCGCGGCTTCCTGCCCGGCCCTGGAACTTGCGCCCGTGAGCACTCCGCAGCAGCCCCTCACCTACCGCGATGCGGGTGTCGACATCGACGCCGGCAACACCGTCGTCGAACGCATCAAACCCCTGGTCCAGCGCACCTTCCGGCCCGAAGTGATGGGCGGCCTGGGCGGTTTCGGCGCGCTGTTCAATCTGTCCGGCAAGTACCGCGAGCCGGTGCTGGTATCCGGCACCGACGGCGTCGGCACCAAGCTGAAACTGGCCCAGCAGCTGCACCGCCACGACAGCATCGGCATCGACCTGGTCGGCATGTGCGTCAACGACGTGCTGGTGCAGGGGGCGGAACCGCTGTTCTTCCTCGACTACTTCGCCACCGGCAAGCTCGATGTGGAAACCACCGTCAGCGTGGTCGGCGGCATCGCCCGCGGCTGCGAGCTGGCCGGCTGTGCGCTGATCGGCGGCGAGACCGCCGAGATGCCCGACATGTACCCGCCGGGCGAATACGACCTTGCCGGCTTCTGCGTCGGCGCAGTGGAAAAATCGGCCCTGCTCGACGGCCGTGCGATCAAGCCCGGCGACATGGTCATCGGCATCGCCTCCAGCGGCGCGCACTCCAACGGCTACTCGCTGATCCGGCGCATCGTCGACCGCGCCGGCCGGCCCTTCGAGCTCGACCTCGGCGGCGTTGCCTTGGCGGACGCGCTGATGGCGCCGACCGTCATCTACGTCAAGCCGGTGCTGGAGCTGCTGGCCGCGCACAACCCGGAAGGCCGCCCCGAGCGCATCCACGGCATGGCCCACATCACCGGCGGCGGGCTGGAGGAAAACATCATTCGAGTGGTGCCCGAGGGCTTGGGCCTGCGCATCGAATCGAGCAGCTGGACACTGCCGCCGCTGTTCGACTGGCTGATGCGCGAGGGCGCGGTGCCGCAGCGCGAGATGTGGCGCACGTTCAACTGCGGCATCGGCTACACGCTGATCATTGATGCCTCGGCGGCCAGCGCGATCGAAGCCGATCTCGATCGCCTGGGCCTCAGCCACTGGCGCATCGGCGAGGTGGTGCCGGCGGCCGGCGAGCAGCGCGTCCACATCGGCTGACCCGCATGACCCTGCGCGTCGCCGTGCTGGCCTCCGGTGAGGGCAGCACCCTGCAGGCCCTGCTCGACGCACACGCCCAGGGCGCGCTGCCGGTCGAGTTCGTCGGCCTGTTCTCTGACCGCCCGGGCGCCGGCGCGCTGGAACGCGCGCTGCAGGCCGGCGTGCCGGTGTGTGCGATCAGCCCCAAATCGTTCGCCACACGCATCGAACACGACCGCGCGCTGTTCGCCCGGGTCGAGCAGGTTCAGCCCGAACTCATCGTCTGTGCGGGATACATGCGCATCATCAGCGCCGAAGTCGCGCAGCAATTCGAAGGCCGCATGCTCAACCTGCACCCCTCCCTGCTGCCGCGGCATCGCGGCCTGCACACCCATCGACAGTGCCTGTCTGCTGGCGACTCTGTGCACGGCGCCAGCGTGCACTGGGTCACTGCCGAACTCGACGGCGGCCCAGTGATCAGCCAGGCGCGGCTGCCGGTGCTGACCGATGACACCGAAACCACGCTGCAGGCCCGGGTGCGCCAGGTTGAGCGCCCGCTACTGCTGAGCACGCTGCAGGCGCTGGCTGACGGGCGTCTGCAGCACGGCCAGGGCCTGCGTTTTCTCGACCCGCACCATCAGCTGCAGGCACACGAGGTATACGCATGTCCCTGAACATTTCGCGCTTGGCGACGCTGCTGGCGCTGAGCTTCGCCGCCGCCGGCAGCCTGGCCCAAGCTACAGCGCTGGAAGCTTTCACCGCCCGCTATGAAGTCCTGCGCGACGGCAAATCGCAGGGCGAGGCAGTCATGAAGCTCGAGCGCATCGACGGCGAGCGCTGGCGCTTCAGCAACGAAGTACGAGGCACCTCGGGCATGGCCCGCCTGTCCGGCTTCGAGATGAATGAATCGATCGAGCTCAGCGCCAGCGACAGCGGCCTGCGCCCTTTAAGCGCGAGCGCCTCCGGCGGCATCAGCCTGCGCCGCCGCAGCGTTGAAACCCGGTTTGACTGGACGACCAACGAAGTCCACTGGAGCGGCGATGTCAAGCCGGAGCACGCAGGTCCAGCGCCCCTGAGCGCGCGCAGCGTGACCCCGCAGCTGCTGAACCTGGCCTTGGCGCAGCGCGTGCGCGCCGGTGCCGAGGTCGGCCAGATTCTGAGCTTCGACATGGTCAACCGCGGCGACAGCGATGCAGTCGAATACCGGGTGCGCGGCAGCGAACGCGTCAGCGTGCCCATCGGCGAACACCAGGCCATCGCCCTGCACCATCGCCGCACCGACAAGGACCGCGAGATCACCGTTTGGGTCGACCCCAGCCTGCCGCCCGCCCCGCTGCGCGTGCTGCAGCGCGACGACGGCCAGGACAGCTACGAGCTGCGGCTGGTGGAGCTTAAGTGAGTGCCGCCAAGGACTGAGCGCAAGCGCGGCTGAACCGGGATGTCGATACGTGCTGCCGCGAGATTCACCGCTGCCGCGAGACTCCACTGCTGCCGCGAGACTCACTGCTGCGACGTTGGGCTTCGCCTTCGGCTCAGCGACAACCTACCTGAGCCATGCGTCGCGTCGCGGCGTGCAGAGGGGCGCTCCGTTTCGCAGCGTGCATCGAGGCCAGTCCTGTCGCAGCGTGCATCGAGGCGCGCAGGTTGGCGCTGAGCGCAGCAGCGAGACGGGGCGCTTTGGAGCTGCCGCTGGCAGCTCCAGACCCGACGAGCCCGAGCGAAGCGAAGGCGCCATCCGTGCACTCGCCGCAAGGCCGGATTACCGCGACGTTGGGCTTCGCCTTCGGCTCAGCGCCAACCTACCCGAGCCGCGCGTCCCCGGCTGGTCGACGGTGATCAGAGGTCAATCTGCAATCTTCAATCGCCAATCTTCGAGCCCGAATCCCCGAACGCCCGTCTGTAGTCGCCAAGCCCCGAGCCTGTCCGCGAGGCCGCGCGACGGCTGCAATTTCGCGGCTGGAGAAGCGCCTGCAGCGCCTCACGGCAGCCGGCGGATGATCGCGCCCAGACCGCCGAGTTTCTCTTCGATGCACTCGTAGCCGCGGTCGATGTGGTAGATGCGGTCGACCACGGTGTCGCCCTCGGCCACCAGGCCGGCCAACACAAGGCTGGCTGAGGCGCGCAGGTCGGTGGCCATGATCGGCGCGGCGGTCAACTGCTCGACGCCGCGGATGATCGCCGTGTTGCCTTCGACGCGAATGTCGGCGCCCAGCCGGCGCAACTCTTCGACGTGCATGAAGCGATTCTCGAACACCGTCTCGGTGACGATGCCGACGCCCTCGGCCACCGCGTTCAGGGCCACGAACTGGGCCTGCATGTCGGTCGGAAACGCCGGGTAGGGCGCGGTGGTGAGGTCGACCGAGCGCGGCCTGCGCCCTTGCATGTCGAGTTCAATCCAGTCCGGCCCGGTGCTGATCTTGGCGCCCGCCTTTTCCAGCTTGGCCAGCACCGCGTCGAGCGTGTCCGGCCGCGCGCGCTTGCACAGCACCCGGCCGCGGCTGATTGCGCCGGCGATCAAAAAGGTGCCGGTCTCGATGCGGTCCGGCAGCACGTCGTACTGGCAGCCGTGCAGGCGTTCGACGCCGTGCACCACCAGGGTGCTGGTGCCGATGCCCTCGATTCGCGCGCCCATCGCCACCAGGCAGTGCGCGAGGTCAACGACCTCGGGCTCCCGCGCGGCGTTCTCGATGATGCTGGTGCCCTCGGCCAGGGTGGCCGCCATCAGGATGTTTTCGGTACCGGTGACGGTGACCATGTCGAACACGATGCGCGCGCCCTTCAGCCGTTTGGCGCGGGCGTGGATGGTGCCGCCTTCCACATGGATCTCGGCGCCCAAGGCCTGCAGGCCACGGATGTGCTGGTCGACCGGCCGTGATCCGATCGCGCAGCCGCCGGGCAGGCTCACTTCGGCCTGTCCAAAGCGCGCCACCAGCGGTCCCAGCACCAGAATCGAGGCGCGCATGGTTTTGACCAGCTCATACGGCGCCACGAAATGATGGGCGGCGCTGGCATCAAGAGTGATGCGCATGCGGTCTTCAATGCTGAGCTGCACGCCCATCTGGCCGAGCAGCTCCAGAGTGGTAGTGACGTCGTGCAGGTGCGGCACATTGCCGATGTCCATCGGCCCGTCCGCCAGCAGGCCGGCGCAGAGAATCGGCAGCACCGCGTTCTTGGCGCCGGAAATCCACACCTCACCGTTCAGCGGGCCGTTGCCGGTTATTTGGATCTTGGCCACGGTTCAGCCGCCCTGCCCGGCTTCGGCCGGGGTCTGGGTTTTCAGCGCCAGGGCGTGGATCGCGCCGCCCATCAGCTCACCGAGGGTGGCGTAGACCATCCGGTGGCGGGCCAGCGGCAGCTTGCCGGCGAACGCTTCACAGATCACGGTGGCTTCAAAGTGGACGCCGTCGTCGCCTTGGACGAGGGCACGGGCGCCGGGCAGACCGGCTTCGATCAGTTCACGAATGGTTTCAGGGGTCATGGGCAGGCTGTGCAGCGCCGGATGTCTGGCACTCGGCGGCCCCGGTGCGGGGCGGGTGTATAGAATGGCCGGCGAGTTTAATGCAATCCGCAGTCAAGCAACGCCGGGCGCCCAGCCCGCCGACCCGCAGCGAGCCCACGTCCCCATGAATGCCCAGCTCCACCCTTTGCCCGATAGTCGCAGCGCCAGCGGGCCGGATGCCGATGCGCTGATCCGCAGCGGACGCGAGGTCATCGACATCGAGATGCGCGCGATCGACGCCCTGCGTCCGCGCATCGACGCCCATTTCGTCGCCGCCTGCCGATTGATGCTGGCCTGCTCGGGGCGGGTGGTCTGCAGCGGCATGGGCAAGTCCGGGCATATCGCCCGCAAGATTGCCGCCACGCTCGCTTCCACCGGCACGCCGTCCTTTTACGTGCATCCAGGCGAGGCCAGCCACGGCGATCTCGGCATGATCACCGACGCCGACGTGGTCATCGCCGTGTCGAACTCCGGCGAGACCGACGAGCTGCTGACCATCCTTCCGGTGCTGCGCCGGCAGGGCAACCCGATGATCGCCCTGACCGGACGCCCGGATTCAACGCTGGCGCGATTGGCCGACGTGCACCTGGACGTCACCGTACCGGCCGAAGCCTGCCCGCTGGGCCTGGCGCCGACCTCCAGCACCACCGCCGCGCTGGTGATGGGCGACGCGCTGGCGGTTGCGCTGCTCGACGCGCGCGGCTTCACCTCCGACGATTTCGCCCGCTCGCACCCCGCCGGCAGCCTCGGCCGGCGCCTGCTGCTGCACATTGGCGACATCATGCACAGCGGCCCGGAGGTCCCCCACGTGCTCACCGGCACCTCGCTCAGCGAAGCGGTGGTTGAGATGAGCCGCAAGCGGCTGGGCATGACCGCGGTGATCGACGCCGACAATCGGCTGCTCGGGGTGTTCACCGACGGCGACCTGCGCCGCGCCATGGACGACCCCAGCTTCGATCTGCGCGCGACCGCGGTGGATTCGGTCATGGGCACCCATCCGAAGACGATTACCGCTGAGAAGCTCGCGGTCGAGGCCGCGCGCCTGATGGAGTCGCACAAGATCAGCGCGCTGGTGGTCGTGGACGCCGAGCAGCGACTCGTAGGCGCGCTCAATATCCACGACCTGCTGCGCGCCCGTGTTGTCTGAGCCCATCGCCCCACCCGCAGGCGCGCGCACCGCACTCAGCCCGCAGGCCCTGCAGGCGCGCGCCGCGGTTATCCGCCTGGCAGCGTTTGATGTCGACGGCACGCTGACCGACGGCCAGCTGTACTTCAGCGACGACGGCCGCGAGCTGAAAAGCTTCAACGTGCACGACGGCCAGGGCCTGAAGCTGCTGGCCGGCATCGGCATCGAGATCGCCCTGATCACCGCCCGCAGCAGCCCGCTGGTGGCGCGGCGCGCCGCTGATCTGGGCATCCGCCACCTGATCCAGGGCAGCCACGACAAGGGCGCCGGTCTCTCGGCGCTGTGCGCCAGCCTGCGGATCTCGCCCGAATCCGCCGCCTTCATGGGCGATGACCTGCCGGATCTCGCCGCCATGGCGGTGGCCGGCCTGGCGGTGGCGCCCGCGGACGCCCACCCGTGGGTCGCCCAGCGGGTCGACTGGCAGACCCGCGCGCGCGGCGGCAGCGGCGCGGTGCGTGAGTTCTGCGATCTGCTGATCGAAGCCCAGGGCCGCCGTTCCGATGTGCTGGCGCGCTTCCTTACCCACGCCGAGCCGCTGTGAGCGCGCGCCAGATCCTGCTTGCCCTCGGGCTCGCGCTGGCCGCTGCAGTCACCGGCTGGCTGGTGTGGCTGCTGCGCGAGCCGTCGCCCGCGCCGGCGCTCACCGGGCCACCGCGTTCGGACTATTTCCTCACCGATTTTTCGATGATTGCGCTCGACGCCGAGGGGAAGGAATCCTTTGCGGCGCGCGGCCCACGTCTGGCGCGCCATCCGCAGGCCGGCACGCTGGAGATCAGTTCCCCTGAGTTCACCCTGCCCGACTCTGAAGGTAGCCAGTGGCAGGTCCGCTCGGAGGCCGCCTGGGTCAGCGCCGACGGCGGCGAGCTGCGCCTGCTGCGCGAGGTGATCGTTCAGTCGCCGCCGACGCCACAGGGAATTTCGCAGCTTGAAACTGCCCGGCTTGATCTGTTCCCCCGGCTGCGCACTCTGAGCACTGAGGCGGCAGTAACCGTTACCGGGCCGGGTTTTATACTTCGCGGGGTCGGGCTTGAAGCCGAGCTTGATACCCGCCGCTTTCACCTCCTCGACCAGGCGAGTGCCCGCTATGAGCCCCCGATCCGCTGAAACCGCCCTGCTGATGAGCCTCGCGCTCAGCCTCTGCGCGCTGCTGGCCCCGACTTCGCTTCACGCCGCCTCGGCTGACCGCCAGCAGCCGATGGACATCGACGCTAGCGCAATCGACGGCACCCTCGCCGACAGCGGCGATGTGGAGCTGAGCGGCGACGTCACAATCACCCAGGGCAGCCTGGATATCCGCGCTGACACCGCCAAGCTCACGCGTGCGGACGGCGAAGTTGTACAGGTGCTGCTGCTGGGCAGCCCGGCCGCGCTGAAGCAGATCGACGACGCCGGCAACCCGATCAGCGTGCGTGCGCGCCAGGTGCTGTACCGGCCGCAGTCGAACGAGGTGGAGCTCTCCGGCGCCGTCGAAGTGGACCAGCCGCGCGGCACTATGCGCGGCGAGCGCATCCGCTATGACATGGCGAGCGGCCAACTGAAGGCGGAGGGCACCGGCGCCGACGACAGAATCCGCATGCGCATTGCGCCGCCCAGCCCGAGTGGCGCGGGCGAGCGCTGATGCTCTCAGCCCGCAACCTGCGCAAGCGCTACCGCGACCGCGAAGTGGTCCGCGATTTTTCGCTGCGCTTGAAGCCCGGCGAAGTGGTCGGCCTGCTCGGCCCCAACGGCGCCGGCAAGACCACCTGTTTCTACATGATCGTCGGCTTGGTGCCGGCGGACGGCGGCAGCATCCTGCTCGATGGCAAGGACATCACTGCCCTGCCGATGCACGCGCGCGCGCGCCTGGGCGTCGGCTACCTGCCGCAGGAGGCCTCGGTATTCCGGCGGCTGTCGGTGGCCGACAACATCCTGGCGGTGCTGGAGCTGCGCAGCGATCTGTCGCGCCGCCAGCGCGAGGACGAGCTCGCCAAGCTGATGGAGGAGCTGCAGATCAGCCACGTCGCCGATCAGCTGGGGGCCAGCCTGTCGGGCGGTGAGCGCCGCCGCGTCGAGATCGCCCGCGCGCTGGCCTCCAAACCGAGACTGATGCTGCTGGATGAACCCTTCGCCGGCGTCGATCCGATTTCCGTTGGCGAGATTCAGCGGATCGTCCGCCACCTGAAGGCGCGCGGCATCGGCGTGCTGATCACCGACCATAACGTTCGTGAAACCCTCGGCATCTGCGACCGCGCCTACATCCTGAACGACGGCGGCGTGCTGGCCGAAGGCAGCCCGGCCGAGGTGCTGGACAACCCTGACGTACGCCGTGTTTACCTCGGCGACGGCTTCCGCATGTGATGAAACCGACGCTCCAGCTCCGCATGGGCCAGCAGCTGACGCTGACCCCGCAGCTGCGTCAGGCGATCCGTCTGCTGCAGATGTCGACCTTGGAGCTGGAAGCCGAAATCAACGGCGCGCTGGAAAGCAACCCGCTGCTGGAGCGGGAGGAAGACGCCGAGCCGCTGCCGGGCGCTGCGGAAGATTCCGGCGAAGCGGCCTTGCCTGCCGACTCCGCCGACCGCGACAGCCTCGATGAAGGCAGCGGCGACATCGTCGACAGCCCGCTGGACTATGAGCCCGACTGGGACAGCGAAAGCCTCGCCACCAGCAGCAGCGCAAGCCCCAGCGACGACCGCCTGGAGAGCCTGCAGGGAGCCAGCTCCGAAGGCCTGCTGGATCATCTGCTGTGGCAGCTGACCCTGTCGCCGCTGTCGTCGCACGACAAGGGCATCGCTCGCGCCTTGATAGACGCGATTGGCGACGACGGCTACCTGCAGGAGTCGCTGGAAGACATCCAGTTGAGCCTGCGGCCCGAGATCAACGCCGACCCGGACGAAATTCTTGCAGTACTGCACCAAGTGCAGCATTTCGACCCCTTGGGCGTCGGCGCGCGCACGCTCTCCGAATGCCTGTGCGTTCAGCTGCGCGCAGTCGAGGAGGCCTGCCCCGGCCGCGAGCTGGCGCTGCGGGTGGCGCGACTGCATCTGGAAGATCTCGCCCGGCTCGGCACCCTCAAGCTGGCGCAGCAGCTCAAGCACGATCCCGAGGAGCTGGCCGAAGCGGTGGCCCTGCTCAAGCGGATGAACCCCAAACCCGGTGCGCAAGTCAGCTCAAATACGGTCGAATACGTGGCCCCTGACGCCTATGCGTTTCGCCAGGGCGGGCTGTGGCGGGTGAGCCTCGCGCCCGGCTGCCTGCCGCGGATTGGCATCAACCGACACTACGAATCGATGATCGGCGTGGCGGCGCGCGGAGACGCGAGCTACCTGCGCGGCCAGATGCAGGAGGCGCGCTGGCTGATCCGCAGCCTGGAAACCCGCGCCGACACGATCCTGCGGGTCGCCGACTGCATTGTTCGCCAGCAAAGTGGGTTCCTCGACCACGGACCCGAGGCCATGCGGCCCCTAGTGCTGCGCGAGGTCGCCGAGGAGTTGGAGCTGCATGAATCAACCATTTCGCGGGTGACCACGCGGAAGTACCTGCACACCCCGCGCGGCACCCTTGAGTTCAAGCACTTCTTCTCGTCCGGGGTATCGACCGTCGACGGCGGCAGCGCCTCAAGCACGGCTATCCAGGCCATGATCAAGCGCTTGATCGAGGCCGAGGCGCCGCGCAAGGCGCTGTCGGATGCGCGCCTGGCCGCGCTGCTCAAGGCCGACGGCATCACGGTCGCCCGGCGGACGGTGGCAAAATACCGGGAAGCGATGAATATCCCGTCCTCCAACGAACGCCAGCGGGTAAGCTGAGCCGCATGCAGTCAACGCCCTTCGCTTCAGCCAGCGCCTCGCGCGCGCCCTCAGCGCCCTTGCCCGGGCCGCGGACCCGCCCCATGTCCCTAGAACGCCTTCTTGAAACTGCTCCTTGGCGCGTGTTTTTGAGGCGGATCCTTGGGGATGGTTTTTGTGGCGGGTCGTTCGAACTGGATCGCCAATTGCATGTCGACTTTCTGCGCGCGGACTCCAACGCGGCCTTGGCCGCACGCGCTTCCTGATGCGGCCGGAACGTGCCGCCGCAGGGCCTCGTGTCAACGTTCCCACTAGGAGGCTTCAACCATGCGGATCGAGATCAGTGGTCACCAGATCGATGTCACCGGCGCGCTGCGCGAGTACGTCGAAACCAAGCTGGTTCGCCTTGAGCGCCACTTCGACAACCTGCTGGACGTCCACGTGATCCTTTCGGTCGACAAGCTCGACCACAAGGCCGAAGCCACCCTGCACACCTCCGGCCGCACCATCCACGCCGATTCGATCGCCGAATCCATGTACGCAGCGATCGACCTGATGGCCGACAAGCTCGACCGCCAAGTGCTCAAGCACAAGGAAAAGCTCACCGATCACCATCGCGGTGAAGCACCCTCGCGCAGCGGCAGCTTCGGTTAGTTCACCCGCGATCGGTCCGCTCCCGCGGATCGACCGCACGCCTTCCCCCGGGCCCCCGACATGCTCCTCATTGATCTACTGACTCCCGGCCGCACCGCGACCGGGGTCAGCGTCACCAGCAAAAAACGCTTGCTCGAAACTCTCGCCTGCACCCTAGCGGACGGCCAGGGCGAAGCCTGCGAGCGCGCCATTTTCGACAGCCTGTTCACTCGCGAAAAACTGGGCTCGACCGGCCTGGGCCACGGCGTTGCGATTCCGCACGGCCGCACGCCCGGCCTGGTCAACGCCATCGGCGCGTTCGTGAGGCTCGGCGAAGGCATCGACTTCAACGCCATCGACGGCGCCCCGGTAGATCTGGCGTTCGCGATGGCGGTGCCCGAGCACTTCAGCCACCAGCACCTGGTGCTGCTGTCGCAGCTTGCCGAAATGTTCGGCGACGCCGAGTTCTGCCAGCGTCTGCGCGGCGCGCCCGACGCCGCCAGCCTGTATGCCCTGCTGGCCGACTGGCAGCTGACCCACGCGGCCGCCTGAAGGCGCAGCGGACGCCGATGGACGCCCGCATCAGTGCCCGTGAACTGTTCGACCAGCTGCAGGAGCGGATGGGCCTGCGCTGGGCCGCGGGCCAGCGCGGCGAGCGCCGCGAGATCGAGCCAGGCGAGCATCTGGCGCGACGGCCCTCGCTGGCGGGCTATCTCAACACCATCCACGCCAACCGGGTGCAGATCATCGGCGCCGAAGAGTTGGCCTATCTGGATGCGCTGGATTCCCGGCAGCGCTGGGAAACCCTGGCCAAGATCATGCACTCGAAGCCGCTGGCCCTGATCCTCAGCCGCGCTCAGCAGGCGCCGCCCGACCTGCGCGATGCCTGCAACGAATCCGACACCCCGCTGTGGCTCTCGCCCCGCCGCGGGCACGAGCTGCTGACCTACCTGCAGTACCACCTGGCGCGCGCGCTGGCGAACCGGGTCACCCTGCACGGGGTGTTCATGGAGGTCTACTCGATCGGCGTGCTGATCACCGGGGAATCCGGCGTCGGCAAGAGCGAGCTGGCGCTGGAACTGATCACCCGCGGCCACCGCCTGGTGGCGGATGATGCGCCGGAGTTCACCCAGATCGCCCCCGACGTGGTGGACGGCACCTGTCCGCCGCTGCTGGCCGATCTGATCGAGGTGCGCGGCCTCGGCATCCTCAACGTCCGCGAGATGTTCGGCGACACCTCGGTGAAGAGCAACAAATACCTCCGCCTGATCGTGCACCTCGAACGCTACGACCCGCAGCAGGCGCCTTATGCGATGGACAGGCTGTACGGCGACCGCAGCAGCCGCAAGGTGCTGGAGCTGGACATCCCGAAAATCACCCTGCCGGTGGCGGTCGGCCGTAACCTCGCGGTGCTGGTGGAAGCTGCCGTGCGTTCGCATATCCTGAAAACCAAGGGCGCGGACCCGGCGCAAACTTTCATGGACCGCCAGGCCCACCAGATGCGCAAACTCGACCGATGAACGATTCCCTCGCAGTTCCAGCCCCGGGCCTGCCGCCGCTGCTGGTGATCAGCGGCCTGTCCGGCTCCGGCAAGAGCGTGGCCCTGCGCACGCTGGAGGACCTCGACTATTTTTGCGCCGACAACCTGCCGGCCGAGCTGCTGCCCGAGTTCGTGCGCAGCGTCGGCGGCGGCGAGCGCCGACACGCGCGGCTGGCCGTCGGCATCGATGTGCGCAATCGCGTGCAGGAGCTCAAGGCCCTGCCGATCGCGCTGTCGGCAATCGGGGCTGCCGGCTACAGCTACCGGCTGGTGTTTCTGGACACGCGTGACGAAGTGCTGATCAAGCGCTTCAACGAGACCCGCCGCCGCCATCCGCTGAGCCGCGGCGGCCTGCCGCTGGCCGAGGCGATCGCGCGCGAGCGGGAGATGCTGAAGCCGCTGATGGCGCTCGCCGACACCGTGATCGACAGCAGCGAACTCAACGTGCACCAGCTGCGCCGCACGGTGACCGCCGAGATCGCGATGGACAGCAGCAGCACGCTGTCGATCCTGATCGAGTCCTTTGCCTACAAGAACGGCCTGCCTGCCGACGCCGACTTTGTGTTCGACGTTCGCTGTCTGCCCAATCCCCACTGGCTGCCGGCCCTGCGGCCGCTGTCCGGGCGCGATGCTGCGGTGCGCGAGCACCTGCAGGAGCAACCCTTGGCGCGCGACTATCTGGATCAGGTGATCCGCTTTCTGGACAGTTTCCTGCCGCGCTTCGAATCCGACAGCCGCAGCTACGTCACCGTTGCGTTCGGCTGCACCGGTGGCCGTCACCGATCGGTGTTCTGCGCCGAAGCCCTGGCCGCACACCTGCGCCGCAACGGCCGCGAACAGGTCGTCACCTTCCATCGGGAAATCGAATGATGCCGTCTGCGAAATCCAAGTTCAGGCCCGTGCTCGCCGTTCGCGCACGCGCCGCTGTGCGGCGTGCAGCCGTTGACCCATTCGCGCGGCTTTGCGGACGGCAGGCATCACCGTGGCGGTAGGGCTGCTGCTGCTGACCCACCCCGGCATCGGCGCCGCACTGCACGCCGTCGCGCAGCGCGTGCTGGGCAGCCAGGCGCTCAGCGTCGGGGTCTTCGAAGTGCCCTTCGATGCCGAACTCGACGCGCTGTCGCTGCGCGCGCGTAGCGCCCTCGCTCGACTCGACAGCGGCGCAGGCGTGCTGGTGCTGACCGACATCTACGGCGCCTCGCCGAGCAACCTCGCGGCCCGTCTGGAGCAGGCGCCGGTGCCGATGCGGCGGGTTTCGGGCCTGAGCCTGCCGATGCTGCTGCGGGTGCTGAACTTCAGCGAGCAAAGTCTCGACCAGCTCGCCGAGACCGCCGCCCAGGGCGGGCGCAGCGGCATCGTGTGCGGCCATGCTTGAGCGCGAACTCTCCGTCATCAACCGGCTGGGCCTGCACGCGCGGGCCTCGGCCAAGCTCGTGCAGCTGCTCGGCGGCTTCAAGTCCAACGCCTTCCTGATCGGTCGCGGCCGCGAGGTCAACGCCAAGAGCATCATGGGCGTGATGCTGCTGGCCGCCGCCCAGGGCAGCACCGTGCTGCTGCGGGTCGACGGCCCGGATGAGGAAGCCGCGATGGAAGCCGCGGCCAGTCTATTTGCCCGCTACTTTGACGAGGGCGACTAGATGCGCCTGCTGCTGCACGGCCTGCCTGCGTCGCGCGGCCTCGCGCTGGGGCGCGCCCACGTGCGCGAGCCGCAGATGCGCGAGGTGCGCGAGGAGCGCATCCCCACAGGCGCCGCCGAAGCCGAGATAGAACGCCTGCATGCCGCCATCGAAACCGCGCGCGGCGAGCTGATGCGGATGCGCGAGCAGGTGCAGGGTGCGCTGGCGCATGAGCTGGGCGAGTTCCTCGACATGCATCAGCTGATTCTTGACGACCCCGAGCTGGTGCTGAGCCTCGACGACCTGATCCGCACCGCCCTGTACTCGGCCGACTACGCGCTGAAGCTGCAGCGCGACCGGCTGGTCGCGATCTTCGATGCAATCGACGATCCCTACATGCGCAGCCGCCGCGAGGACGTTGAGCACGTCATCGGCCGAGTCTGGGCGGCGCTGCATCGCAGCCCGGTCAGCCTGACGCCGGGCATCGCCGGTGAGGTGCTGGTCTGCGACACCATCGCGCCCGCCGAACTTTCCCAGCTGACCGAGCGCGGCGTGGTGGCGGTGATTACCGGCGCCGGCAGTGCGCTATCGCACAGCGCCATCCTCGCCCGCAGCCTGCATCTGCCGCTGCTCGTCGGCGCCCATGATGCGGTCGCCCAGATCAACGACGGCGACGCCCTGCTGGTCGATGGTCACAGCGGCGAAATCATCATCGAGCCGGACGCCGACGATCTGCGCCGCTTCAAGCGCATGCAGCGCGAAACCGTGCGCGAGCGCCGCAGCCTGCACAAGCTGCGCGACGCCGGCAGCGTCAGCCGCGACGGCGTCGAGATTCGCCTGCTCGCCAACGCCGAATCGCGCGAGGACGTGGCCCACGCCTATGCGCTGGGGGCCGCCGGCATTGGCCTGTATCGCACCGAATTCCTGTTCATGCAGGGCACCGAAGTGCCTACCGAAGAGGCTCAGCTGCTGGTTTACCGCGACCTGGTGATGGGCATGCGCGGGCGTCCGGTCACCCTGCGCACGCTCGACCTCGGCGCCGACAAGGCCGACCGCGCCGGCATCGCCCTGAGCGACGAACCCAACCCCGCTCTCGGACTGCGCGGCGTGCGTCTGTCGCTGTCGCTGCCGGGGCTGTTTCGCAGCCAGCTGCGCGCCATGCTGCGCGCCTCGGCCTACGGCAAAGTCAACATCCTGGTGCCGATGGTCGGCTTCCGCGAGGAGCTTGAGCGCGTGCGCGCACTGATCGCCTCCTGCAAAACCGAGCTGCAGGCCGAGGGCCAAGCCGTGGCTGCGAAAGTCGCGGTGGGCGTGATGATCGAGGTGCCGGCGGCGGCACTGGCGCTCGGCAGCGTCGCGCGCAAGGCGGATTTTCTATCCATCGGCACTAATGACCTGGTCCAATATCTGTTGGCCATCGACCGCAGCAACGATGCGGTCGCCAGCCACAGCAGCCCGCTGCATCCGGCGGTGCTGAGGGTGCTGCGCGAAGTGCTGAACTACGGCCAGCGGCGGGGCCTGCCGACCTCGATCTGCGGCGAGATGGCCGGCGACCCCGAACACACTCGCCTGCTGCTCGCGCTCGGGCTGACCGAGTTCAGCCTGCACCCGAACAACCTGCTGGAAGTGCGCAAAATCGTCCGCGAGTCCGACTTGGGCGCGCTGCGGCAGAAACGCGGACGCCTGCTGCGTGCGGTCGATCGAGCGGGCATCGAAGCCGCGCTGAAGGCGCTGTAGCACCGTCCGCAGAAAATTCCCGCGTGTCCCGCAGGCCGGGCCCGCACCGCCAAGCGCGGACTGCCGTCTCCAAGGCGCGCTGACGCCGCCCTGGGAACGCTGGACCTGCACATCAGGATCGGCAGGCCACAGACCCGTCAGCGAACGTTCGAGCCACTCTCGCCGGGGTGGCCAATATCGTGACCACGGAAACCGGAGCCGCAGGATCAGCGCGTGAGCAGCGCCTGCGCGGTCGCCTCCAGCGCCAGAGTCACGCAGCGATGGCGGCGCGGCAGCCCGCGCATCTCGGCAAGATCGGCGAGTTCGCCCAGGCGCTGCAGCACGGCCGCGTCGGCTGCGGGCTCGGCCTGCCCCAGCAGGCGGCGCAGGTCGCTGTCGAGCTGCTGCAGCGCTGCGGGCTCAGCGCCGACCAAGGCGTCGCCGAGCATCGATGCGGTGGCGATGACGATCGCGCAGGCATCGGCTTCGAAGGCGAAGTCGGTGATGCGGCCCGCTTCGAGTGCGAGCTCAACCGTCAGTTGATCGCCGCACAGCGCGTTGTGACCCTCACCGCGGCAGCTCGGCGCCGCCAGCAGTCCGCGTCGATGCGGCGCGCGGTTGTGCTCGAGAATGGCGCTGCGATAGGGGCCGAGAGTGGTGTCTTTCGATTCGGAATTCACGGCCTGCCGCCTGTCCTCTGATGCGGGCGAGTGTCAGCACTTGGAAAAATTGGGACTGGGCCGGACGCACGCTGCCGACGCTTGAAGCGTGTCGAGCCCGGGCACATCGGTCGCGCCGCAGCCTGCTCCTAGATTCCCAATCTCAAATCCCTGATCCCACAGTTCCAACCCCGCCTCAAGCCAGGATCTTCCGCACCTTCTCGATGCCCCGCCCCAGCGCCTCGATCTCATCCTCGGTGTTGAAGAAAGCGAAGCTGGCGCGCAGCGTGGCGGGCACGCCGAAGTAGCTCATCAGCGGATGCGCGCAGTGGTGGCCGGAGCGCACCGCGATGCCTTCGAGATCAAGCAATGTGGCGAGGTCGTGCGCGTGCGCACCCTCAACCAGGAACGAGATCACCGCCGCCTTATCGGCGGCCTCTCCGAAAATGCGCAGGCCGGGGATGCCCTTCAGGCGCTCGGTTGCCGCACGCAGCAGCTGCTGCTCGCGCTCGGCAATCGCCGCCATGCCGGCGCCTGCAAGGAAGTCCACCGCTGCGCCGAGACCGATGAAGCCGGAAATATTGGGCGTGCCGGCCTCGAACTTGTGCGGCGCCTCGTTAAAGGTGGTGCCCTCGAAGCCGACCGTGCGCATCATCTCGCCGCCGCCAAAAAAAGGCGGCATCGCCTGCAGATGCTCAGGCTTTGCCCACAGCGCGCCGGTGCCGGTGGGGCCGACCATCTTGTGCCCCGTGAAGGCGTAGAAATCGCAGCCGAGCGCGGCGATGTCGACCGGCATGTGCGGCACTGCCTGGGAACCGTCAACCAGCACCGGCACGCCGTACTTGCGCGCCAGCGCGCAAATTTCGCGGATCGGCGTGACCGTGCCCAGCACGTTGCTGACGTGGGTGATCGCCAGCAGCTTCACCTTCGGCCCGAGCTTGCTGCGCAGGTCATTGAGATCGAGCTCGCCGTTGGGCAGGATCTCGACCGGCTCAACGCGCGCACCGCTGCGCTCGGCGATCAGCTGCCAGGGCACGATGTTGGCGTGGTGCTCCATGCGGCTGGCCAAGATCACGTCGCCGGGCTGCAGCTTAGGCAGCAGGAAACTGTAGGCCACCAGGTTGATCGCCTGGGTGGTGCCCGACGTGAATACCAGATCGCTGACGCGAACGTTCAGAAACTTCGCAAGTTTTCCGCGCGCGCCCTCGTAGGCGGCAGTGGCCTCCTCGCCGAGGCTGTGCACCGCACGCGCCACGTTGGCGGCGTAGTTCGCGTAGTAGCTGTCCATCGCGTCGATCACCGACTGCGGCTTCTGCCCGGTGTTGGCGTTGTCCAGGTACACCAGCGGCTTGCCGTGGACCTCGCGTTTGAGCACCGGGAATTGCGCGCGCAGGGCGGTCCAGTCGACGGCCAGCGGGTGGAAAACGTCAATAGCGGCAGTGTTCACAGCTCGGCTCCTTCTAGGCGATCGATCAGCGCCCGCGACAGGGTCTCGGCGAGTTCGGAATGGTCCAGCGCATCCAGCGCCTCGACCAGGAAAGCGCGGGTCAGCAGGGCGCGCGCCTGTGCTTCCGGCAACCCGCGCGAGCGCAGGTAGAACAGCGCGCCGGCATCGAGCTCGCCGACCGTGGCGCCGTGCGCGGCCTTGACCTCATCGGCATCGATCACCAGCACCGGCTGGGTGTTGATCTCGGCGGCATCCGACAGCAGCAGATTGCGGTCCTGCAGCGAGGCGTCGGTGCCGTCCGCACCGGCGTGGATGTGGATGCCGCCGTAGAAGCTGAGCTTGCCGCGGCCGCTGGCCAAGCCGCGCCAGCGCAGGTCGCAGGATGTATTTCCGGCGATGTGGTGCATCTGCAGCCGGGTATCCAGCGCGCGCCGGCCGTCCGCCAGCTGGGCGCCGCCGGAGATCACTTGCGCGCCCTCGCCTTCCAGCCGTGCATTGAACTCCAGCCTTGAGAGCCCGGCGCCGAGGTCCAGGTCGACGCGTCGGTACTGCGCACCGGCGGCGAGGCTGGCGTCGATCCGCTGAAACAGCTGCGCGCCTGGCGCGGCGCTCTGCTGGCGCGCATGGCGCAGCACCGCACCCGGCTTCAGGTGCACCTGGGTCAGCGAGTTCTCCAGATGCGCATGTGCATCGGAGCTCAGCAGATGCTCAACCACGGTCAGCGAGGCATGCGCTCCGAGGTCGATCAGGTGACGCAGGTGCCAGGCGGCTTCGGCGCTTTCCGGTGCGCCGATCGAAACGATGTGCAGCGGCGTATCAATCGTTTTCCCGGCCTCGACGATAATCAGCGCGCCTTCGACGGCCAGCGCCGCATTCAGCCGCGCGAACAGCTCATCGGCCTGCTTGAATCGGCGGCCCAGATGCACCACGTCGCGCGCCTGCGCGCCCGGCAGCACGCGGCCCAGTGCGCGGAAGCTGACGCCCTCCGGCAGGGCGGAGAGGTCACTCAGCGCGCTGTCCAGCCAGCCGTTGACGAACGCCAGACGCGGCGCCGGGATATCGGCAATCAGCGCTGCATCGACTGCAGCACCCGCCGCAGCGCGATAGCTGCGCGCACCAAAGGCCCGCAGATTTGTATAGCGCCAGCGCTCGGCGCGCGGCGCCGGCAGGCCGTCGGCGACCGCCGCGGCCAGCGCTTCGGCGCGCGACTCAGCGAGGCCGCCGGCCGCGCGCAGGGCTTCCGGGATCTCGGCAAAGCGCTGCTGGAAACTCTCGAACACCGCGGACATCAGACGTGCTCCGGTGTCTGCCGATCCTTGACCCAGGCGTAGCCGTGCGACTCCAGCTGCTTCGCCAGCTCCGGCCCGCCGCTTTCGACGATGCGGCCGTCGGACAGCACATGCACGCGGTCCGGCACGATGTAGTCGAGCAGGCGCTGGTAGTGGGTGATCACCAGGAACGCGCGCTCGTCCGAGCGCTGCGCATTGACGCCCGCAGCGACGGCTTTCAGCGCATCGATGTCGAGGCCAGAATCGGTCTCATCGAGGATCGCCAGCTTGGGCTCGAGCACCGCCATCTGGAAAATCTCGTTGCGCTTTTTCTCACCGCCCGAGAAGCCGACGTTGACGGCGCGATGCAGCAGCTCGTCCTTGAGTTCCAGCACCTGCAGCTTCTGCCGCACCAGCTTCAGGAACTGCATGGCGTCGAGCTCTTCCTCGCCGCGCGCCTTGCGCTGAGCGTTCAGCGCGGTGCGCAGGAAGTAGGTGTTGTTCACGCCCGGAATTTCGACCGGGTACTGGAAGGCCAGGAACACGCCTGCGGCGGCGCGCTCCTCGGGCTCAAGCGCGAGCAGATCGACGCCGTTGAACTCGACCGAGCCTTGCGTGACCTCATAGCCCTCGCGGCCGGCCAGCACGTGGCCCAGCGTCGATTTGCCGGCGCCGTTCGGGCCCATCACGGCGTGCAGCGTGCCGGGCTCAAGTTCAAGCGACAGACCCTTGAGAATTTCGCGCCCACCGGCGCTGACGTGGAGGTTTTCAATTCTGAGCATGGTTTTGGGCTTCGGGATTCGGGATTGGGGGTGTCAATTCGGGTTGCGGATTCGGGCTAGGGATTTGGGTTGGGGATTTGGGTTGGGGATTCGGGATGCGGGATTCCGGCGTGGGATCGGGATGCGACAACCGATCTCCGAGGTTCGGGAGTGGAATCGGGATCCGGCGCTATCGGCCGCAGCGGCGGGATTAAACCCCTCTCCCGGCGGGAGAGGGGTTGGGGTGAGGGGCCGACCGAAGCGAGGACCTCGACTTCACCGCGGCGAACACACGCAGCAGACGGTGAATCCCATAACCCCATCCCAAACCATCAACACTCCAGGCACCTGCCGGGCTAGCGCGTCGCCTCAGCCCACTGCGCCTTCCAGCGAAACCTCAAGCAGCTTCTTCGCCTCCACCGCGAACTCCATCGGCAGCTCTTTGAAGACCTGCTTGCAGAAGCCATCGACAATCATCGACACCGCGTCTTCCTCGCCGATGCCGCGCGCGCGGCAGTAGAACAGCTGATCTTCGGAAATCTTCGAGGTGGTGGCCTCGTGTTCGAGGATGGCGTCGGGCCTGCGCACTTCGATGTAGGGGAAGGTGTGCGCGCCGCAGCGCTTGCCGATCAGCAGGCTGTCGCACTGGGTGTAGTTGCGCGCGTTCTCCGCACCCTTGGCGATATGCACCAGGCCGCGGTAGGTGTTCTGGCCGCGACCCGCGCTGATGCCTTTGCTGATGATCTTCGACTTGGTGTTCTTGCCGATGTGGATCATTTTGGTGCCGGTGTCGGCCTGCTGGCAGTGGTGGGTCAGCGCCACCGAATAAAACTCGCCGACCGAGTCGTCGCCGAGCAGCACGCAGCTCGGGTATTTCCAGGTGATCGCCGAACCGGTCTCGACCTGGGTCCAGCTGATCTTCGACTTGTCGCCGCGGCACTCGCCGCGCTTGGTCACGAAGTTGTAGATGCCGCCGACGCCGTTCTCATCGCCGGGGTACCAGTTCTGCACGGTTGAATACTTGATCTCGGCGCGCTCAAGCGTGACCAGCTCCACCACCGCCGCGTGCAGCTGGTTCTCATCGCGCATCGGCGCGGTGCAGCCTTCCAGGTAGGACACATGGCTGCCCTCCTCGGCAATGATCAAGGTGCGCTCAAACTGGCCGGTTTCCGCAGCGTTGATGCGGAAGTAGGTACTCAGCTCCATCGGGCAGCGGACGCCCTTGGGGATGAACACGAAGCTGCCGTCGGAAAACACCGCGGAGTTCAGCGCCGCGAAATAGTTGTCACCGATCGGCACCACCGTGCCCAGGTACTGCTGGATCAGTTCCGGATGCTCTTTCACCGCCTCGGAGAAGCTGCAGAAGATCACTCCAACGGCGGCCAGCTCTTTCTTGAAGGTGGTGCCCACCGATACCGAATCGAACACCGCATCGACCGCCACGCCGGCCAGCCGCGCGCGTTCATGCAGCGGCACGCCGAGCTTCTCGTAAGTTTCCAGCAGCTTGGGGTCGACCTCGTCCAACGAGGCGTACTTCTTCTTCGGCTGGGCGAAGTAGCTGATGTTCTGATAGTCGATCGGCGCGATTTTGAGCTTGGCCCAGTCGGGCGGAGTCATTGTCAGCCAGTGACGGTAGGCCTTGAGCCGCCATTCGGTCAGCCACTCGGGCTCTTCCTTCTTGGCGGAGATCATGCGTACCACGTCTTCGCCCAGACCTTTCGGGGCGATCTCGGTTTCGATATCGGTGATGAAGCCGGCGCTGTACTGCCGAGCCAGAACATCCTCAATCTGCTTGCGTTCGGTGGCCATAGGGCTGCCTATTTATTTGCTGCCGCAGATCTGCGGCGGGTCAGTTGTTGGTCAACAGGGCGGGGATTCGTTTGCCCGGCGCACGTGTCGGCACGCGCGGCGGCGGCGGCGACATCATGTCGAGCAGGCTGAAGCCCCGCAGCGCCTCATCGATGACGTCGTTGATGCGCCGCCAGTTGGCGCGCACCCCGCAGCTGTGCTCGATGCCGCACAGCCCCGACTGGCCGACGCATTCGGTGACGGCGAGCGGACCTTCGATGGCTTCGAGCACGTCGATCAGGTGAATCTGCGCCGGCGGCCGTGCCAGGCGGTAGCCGCCGGTGGCGCCGCGAAAACTCTGCACGAGCCCGGCGTGGGCCAGCAGCTTGAGCAGCTTGGACACGGTCGGCAGTTCCAGCGACGCGCGCTCAGCCAGTCCGGTCGCGCTGTGCACGGCCTCGGCCTCTGCGGCCATGGCCGTCAGCACCAGGCTGGCGTAGTCGGTGAGCTTGGTGACGCGCAGCATGCGAGCACTCCGATCGAATCAGGACCGAAATTGTACGCTTTGATCGAGGGGGGCTCAATGCAGGGGGCGTGAAGCCGGGGCGCCGCGTGCGCGCTCGGTGTTCAGGATTGGGGGATGGGGGATCTGGGTTTTGGGATTCACAGCGGGCGATGCGTGAGTTTCCGGGCAAAGGTGGAGCGGGTCTTGAGCCGCCGCTCGCAACGGTCAAGCGCAGCGCGGCGGGTCACGACGCGCCCTGCGCCACCGCGAGAGACCGCCCACCTTCGGCCATCCCGAATCCCCGAATCCCCTAATCCCAAATCCACAGCCTCCGCGTTAGCGGCGGCCGTACACATCCTCCAGCCGCACGATGTCGTCCTCGCCGAAGTAGTCACCGCACTGGGTCTCAATCAGATGGATATCGACCGCCGTTCGGTTCTCCAGACGGTGCACGGTGCCCATCGGGATGTAGGTGGATTCATTGCGCTGCAGATCGAATTCGCGCTCGCCCACGCGCACTCGCGCGGTGCCGTCGACTACCGTCCAGTGCTCGCTGCGTCGGGCATGGCGCTGCAGCGAGAGGATGCCGCCGGCCTTGACGGTCAGCCGCTTGACCTTGCAGTCGGGGGCGTCCTCCAAAACCGTGTAGCTGCCCCAGGGCCGATGCACGGTCAAATGGTGGGTGGCTGCGGCATGGCGGTCGCTGCGCAGCTGATCGACCACCGCGCGCACCTGCTGGGCGCGCTCGCGGTCGGCCACCAGCACGGCGTCGCCGGTATCGACAATGACCAGGTCACGCACGCCGACCACGGCGATCAGCCGATTCTCGGCCTGGATGAAACAATCGTGGCTGTCGACGACGATGGCTTGGCCGCGCACTCGATTTCCAGCCTCGTCCGCCTCTTCCAAATCGCTGATCGCCTTCCAGCTGCCGATGTCGCTCCAGTCGAAATCCGCCGGCACCACCGCCGCCCGCTGCGCGCGCTCCATCACTGCATAGTCGACCGAGATATCCGGCTGCAGCAGAAAGCTGTCGCGCTCGAAGGAAAGCACACCCTCGGCGTCGAGTTCACCCGAGGCTGCGTGGCAGGCCTCGGCCGCGCGCAGCACCTCGGGCGCAGTCTGCGCCAGCGCGTCGAGAAAGGCGCCGGCCGTGAAACAGAACATGCCGGAGTTCCAGTAGTAATGGCCCGACGCCAGATAGGCTTCGGCATGAGCACGGTCGGGCTTTTCGACAAAGGCCTCAACGGCATGGCCGCCGCTGCCTGCGATGGCCGGGCCGGCGTGGATGTAGCCGAAGCCCGTTTCCGGATGGCTAGGGCGGATGCCGAATGTGACCAGGTAGCCCTGCCCGGCCAGCGCTTGAGCGCGCTCCACTGCGCTGGCGAAGGCGACCAGGTCGCGCACCAGATGATCGGCCGGCAGCACCAGCAGCACGACGTCGTCGCCGAACTGCGCGCGCGCCGCCAGCGCCGCCAGCGCTATAGCCGGCGCAGTGTTGCGTCCGACCGGCTCCAGCAGATAGCCGAGCTGCGCCTGTTCGCGCTGCGGATGACGTGCGTACTCGTCGCGGCTCAAGAACAGGTAGTCACGCCCGGTGACCGTCCACACGGGGCCGGCTGGCGCTACGCGCAGGGCGCGATCGAGCGTCTTGAACAGCAGCGTCTGGCCGTCGCCCATGCGCATGAAGGGTTTGGGATGGGCCTGGCGCGAGACCGGCCACAGGCGGGTGCCGGCGCCGCCGGAGAGGATGATCGGTAAAAGCACGCGGAATCCGGGAGTTGTAAAGAAAGGAGTACGACCGGCAAGGCTACACAGCCTCGACCCGCCTAGGACCGGATCAGGCCGGCGCGAGTTCAGCAATGACCTGCGACAGCCCGATCCGCCAGTCCGGCAGGGCCAGACCGTGACGCTGCAGCAGCCGACTGTTGTCCAGCCGCGAATAGGCCGGCCGCTGGGCCCGGGTCGGGTAGTCGGAGCTGCTGATCGCGCGAACCTCTGGTGTCGCCTTGAGCAGGCCCGCACGCTCGGCCTGCTCGAAGATCGCGCGCGCGAACTCGTGCCAGCTGCACTCGCCGGCAGCGCTTAGATGCAGCAGCTCACGCACCGGCCCCGCGCGGTCCAGTTTGGCCAGCAGCGCCGCCGTGGTAGCGGCAATCCAGCGCGCGGGGGTCGGCGCGCCGCACTGGTCGGCCACCACGGAAAGCTGCGCCCGCTCAGCACCCAGCCTCAGCATGGTGCGCAAAAAATTCTGCCCGCGCGCGGCGTAGACCCAGGCCGTACGCAGGATCAGGTGCTCGCAGCCGCTTTCCAGAATTGCCAGCTCACCCGCCCGTTTGCTGGCGCCGTAGACGCCCAGCGGCGAGGTCGGATCATCCTCTCGCCACGGCCGCTCACCCCGGCCGTCAAACACGTAGTCAGTCGAATAGTGGACCAGCAGGGCGCCCTGCGCCGCACACGCAGTGGCCATCACCTCAAGCGCATCGGCATTGGTCCTGAAGGCGACTTCCGGTTCGTCCTCGGCGCGATCCACTGCCGTGTGGGCCGAGGCATTGACGACCACGTCAGCGCCGCTGCCGGCCATCAGCGAACGCAGGCCTTCACTGTCGCCGATATCCAGCGCCGCACACGGTTGACCGCCGGCAAGCCGGCCGCTGCGGGTGCTCACAATCATCTCGCCCAGCGGAGTCAGGGCGCGCGCAAGCTCGAAGCCGACCTGGCCGTTGGCGCCGATCAACAGAATGCGCATCCGCGGGCCTCACACATTTCGGGTCGGCAAGGATACCGGCTGCGCCTAGCCAGACTGCGCATTGGCGCGCCGCTGCGCCTTCATCGCGCGGACGTCGACCTTGCGAATCTCGCGGATTCGGCAGATTTGCTCATCGAAGCGGACGCTGTCGAAACGCGCGTTGACCCGCGATCCGGAGGAGGTGAGCGAAATCGCTTGCGCGAATTCGAGCCCCCAGCAGGGTCTGGAGACTTCAAGCAACCATGCCTGGTTGACAGCGGTGTACACCGCGACATGGGACTCGCCCAAGGAGGCCCATTCGCGCATCAGGCGCAGGTGGAAGCTATCAACCGGCTCTCCGGCATGGGCCTGGTAGCGCGCCAGGGCCAGCGCGTCGCGCTCGCGCGGGCCGGGCGACAGGCAGCCTGACAGCAGCAGGCCGATGCAGAAAAGCAGCAGGATTCGGTTACACATGGGGTTCTCCAGGGCGGGCACTCCGGCTCCGGCTCGCAGCATGCCGCAGCGCCGACTGGCGCGGATGAACTCAAGCTCAAGCGCCGGAAAACTGATCGACCCAATGGTTGGAACGGCGTCCCACGCATCCCAAGGCTTGACGATCCGCCGGGCTGCCGCTTTAATAGCGCGCTCTGCGACGCTCCAGCGATCCGCAGGCAGCATCTGGCCGGGTAGCTCAGTTGGTAGAGCAGGGGATTGAAAATCCCCGTGTCGGCGGTTCGATTCCGTCCCCGGCCACCAGAAATATCAAGGGCTTGCGAGAAATCGCGGGCCTTTTTTTTCGCCCTGCCCCGCTCCGGTGCCCGTTCGGTGCCCGTTTGTTCTAGGCTTCCGGGTGCCATCCGCTTGATCGCCGCGCCGCTTTCCGCCATGCGGCTGCGCGTTCGCCCAGTCCTGCGCGCTGGCATCGCCCAAAGAAAAACCCCGCGCTTGGCGGGGCATCTCCTGCGCGATTAGCTCCCGCGCAAATCAGATTGCGGTGCGGCAGACGTGATTCAGGTCAAAACGAATCGAACGGGTTTTCTTCGGACTTCGCCGGCTCGATTGCCAAACGCTGGCGGTCCACGGGCGTCATGCCGAGCCGCGCGAGTAGGCCGATCATCTGCGCAATGCGCGAGGCCAGGAATGCGCGCGAGTCTTTCCGGTACTCGGCCACCAGATTGGCGGCCAGCTCCACAACCAAGCGATCGGCCGCAGCCAGAAAACCCGCAGGCGCCGTGCCGGCGATCTCCCGCCAGACCGCAGCAACGCAGGGTGACAGGTGCGGCGGCGGGTCGCCTAGCTCGCCCTCGGCCTTGGGCGGAATGGCTCGATACCGCTGCGGATTCGCGGCAGCAGCGCCAGTCAGACGTGCGATCGCGATGGGTAGCTTGTGCCTTGCCATAGGTGTCTCCTGTTGATTCCGGTCAATTGTCAGGTTTGTTGCAATCGTTGACGCGCGCAAAGAGGGTCCCACGTGTGCCGACGGGCTCAACCGTTCAACTTTTGACACTCCCCCCCCCTTCCGCCGCATCACTACGCCCACCCGACGCACGCGAGCGAGGCCGTGGGCTTAGTCTTGGTGTGGCTCGGCAGACTTCGGCGGCAGGAGGCGCGGGCTACCGGGCGGCCTTGGGGGTTGGGCCGGCGCGGAGTAGGTGAAGTCAGTGCAGTCGGTGAAAATCCATTGCGCCCACTAAACAAAGCCATGAGCCCTTTTCACCCACAAAAATAGGGGTTTTGGGGAAAGCATCCGTGGGTGCAAAGAAAAATCACTGATTTCACCTACTGCACTGACCCGCAAGGATCGGCTGCGAGCCCACAAGCGGCGCGGATTTGGGCAGACACGGCGAGCGATCTGAGGGCATAAACCGCCTGCCTGCGTCCTGCGATCTTGAAAAGTCCGTCGTTTGCGGTGTCAGAGCGCACGGGCACGTAACCCACCCGCTCCAGCCGGTGCGGCACCGTGCGGCGCTTGTTTCGGTCGCGCAGCTCGCCAGCAAGTCCGTCAAGCCCACAGCGTTCAGCAGCTCGTATCAACTGTTCCAGTGTCACGACATTCGGGCTGCCCATTTCTTCGAGCACGTCGCGCAGCTCGCCAGACTCTGGAGCCTCACCGGCCGAGACCATCGTCCAGAACGCCTGCGTCTTTAGGGGCGGTGCCTTCGGATTGAAGCCGGAGAGTTCTACGCCGTGCAGGTAGTGCCCCGACGTCCCCCCGCTTTCAGTAGCGGGACTGTTTGGAGCCCGGCTCTACTTTAGCCGACCTTCGGCTAGCTGCTTTGCATAGGCCGCAGGCGTCATTCCGCCAAGGGCTTTCTTCGGTCGCTCTTCGTTGTATTCCCGCCGCCAGGTCTCGATCACTGTCCGTGCGTGCAGCAGGTTCGGGAACCAGTGCTCGTTGAGGCATTCGTCGCGCA